>Ga0209367_1002305_pt1 | contig 25069 bp, 21 predicted proteins | sample WorMetLIZISLAND2_FD_187412 | JGI IMG/M metagenome (GOLD analysis project Ga0209367, IMG submission 187412) | Marine gutless worms symbiont microbial communities from Max Planck institute for Marine Microbiology, Germany - Olavius geniculatus... ... | reverse complement strand
GTCACCGATCATCTTGTACACTTCCCTGGTCTTATATTCTCCATAGTATTTCTCTATGTCCTCGCACTGTCTCTCCAGCCATTTCACTTTGTCTGCTCTGGCCGCTTTTCGTACCTCATTACATTTGAAAGTTCGTTCCCGGGAGCGAAAGTACGACGAACTATCCAGATCCAGATCAGCTGGAAGAACAGCGATGAAAAAGAATAGCATATTATAATAAGCAACCTCAGCGCTATGCGTTTCCACCAAAAATTGCATCTTTGCATTTACTTCTTCATCCATGTACTAACAACGCTGGATATTTTATGTAAAATACTAATATATAACTTATTTGTTGCTTAGCTACCGGCAAATTTTCATAGAATATGTAACACACAAATGTCCATTTTTGCTTTTATTAGTGATGGGCAATGTCGATAGTTCGAAATTAAAGGCATCGAATAATCTATTTTGACGCTTTTCAGCTATGCTGCAGAGCGTCTATGGCACGATGTGTCGTCTGTTCGTCAATAACGGATGTATTGTGGCTAAACAATGCGAGATAGGGTCTAGGTTGCTATTGATCACTATTGGCTTTCAAATGACATGAAAATCATTGACCTTGGATGACCTTAAAGGATTATAACGTACTATGATATGCCAATCGTGCGGTACTGTGGCTAAACGTCAAGTCGTAAGCGGCTGGCGATTGTACCATCGGTAAGGGCGCTCAGGCGCTGGCGATTTCCTATAGACTGTCAATAATAACCATGTCTCCATCTGCATCGGTTTGGCCGCAATTTTCAATGGAATGCTTCAAGCTATAACTATCCATATGTCGGAAACGGTGAGAAATAGGGCCACGGTTGCTATTCATCACTAATAGGAAATCGTATACGCCCTTTCAGATGAGATGAAAATCATCGACCTTGGATGACCTTGAAGATCAGTACAGCAACAGGAACTGTATAGGCTGTAAAGGGCCTTCCTTAGCGACAGCCGGTCTTTCTTGTAAAGTCTATCAAACTAAACATCATTTTAACACATTTTTAAACACTTAAAACGACGTTTTAACGGTAGTAAACTTAAGCCTGCAGCCTGCGTCATGATTTCCCTCTACGTGCAATTTGTGATGTCGAGTTTCGCTGTAGAGACTTTTGTGTAATACCAAATTCAGACCAAAGTTTCGAAATGTCTAGACTTTGGTCTTAGCAAAACTTGACCTCATGCTCAGTGTCTATACACGTAGGCCTAATTGCGAGCTTTCTGTCCATTGCCTACACAACTTAAAACTCTCTACATCCCAAGTATGCAAAAAATCATAGGCGTTTCAATGCACCTGGTACCTTGAACTTTTGCTCTGTTAGGTGTGCTAGCCATCTGACATTTACGACAAACTAAAACTAATTCGAGTAATAGTAATTCGTGTAATACTCCACTGTTCTGCTGCAATACGAGGCAGCAAATACACAGTGTGAGTGAGTGAGTGAGTAGGGTTTTACGTCCCGCCAGACACAGTATAGATCATTTCGAAGACGGCCTTTGCAGGCAAAATTGCACATAATAACGAAACAAAAAGTTTAACCTTAGGATTATTTATGGGTGTAAACGTTTGATCCAACAGGCATGCACTGTGCAAAATAAACAACTGCATCAGAATATCATGTCATATGACTTATTTCAGTAATAATGATACAATGCAAATTAATCACAAAACACTCTTTTCTTTACTTAAAACAGTCAGTATTCCATGCAATAAACTCGTTTTCTCAGCCCTGCAGCAACTAGAATTCTCAGTGCATTATCATGTCACAAGGTCAAAATGACTACAAAAAAATGTTGACAACACAACACAGAGAAAAGTTCCAAGTATGCAAAACGGACTCAAACACTTTGAGGGAAAAATCTAACTGTACAAAATAAATAACACAATATCAAACTTTGTCTGACTTAAATTGACAAAATCATACCATATCAGTGCAGTACTATAACGACATGTAAAACTGATTATTTATATCAAAATCACATTTTTAACAGACTTGCAACAAACTGACTAACAAAGCAATTACAGCATTATTACATTTGCAATAACAACAAAAATACAACTGCCACAAAAATATGTGACAAAATTTAGTAATAAATATTTCTATTTTCAGCAACAATATGGTGCATATGTAATTGCAAATATAAATACAATAGGCCTATGTACGGCTGGTATAGCACTTGCACAGCACAGCCATGAAATTGGTCACGATCTAGCTTCATGAAAATCAGAAGATTATCTTTAAAAGCTCTATTCAGCAAAAACTATCGAGTTATACAACCATTGTCTCGAAGCAGACGACTACTTCTGGCAATAAATAAATTTCAACAACAAAATATAAGCTCTACTAATATTGCATTCACAGATTTTGACACTTGGCGCTGCACCAAAGCACAAAAAAAATCTCTCAGATGGCAATATGCCTCAACTACAGTTGTAAAAAACGTTTCTTCGCTTTTCCAACGTTTTTTATTTAAACCAAAGTGTGAAAATAATGCTAAATGGAAACATTTATTACAAAATGCTGCCGATTAAATAGTAGTATTTTCTATTCAAAACAGCACCATAGTCAAAACAAGTAAAACGAGAGTTAAATTTCTGATACGTTTTTGTAAACATTTTCCATCAACAAACATGTGTGTAAACGTTTTAAAAAATTTTTTTCCAACATTAAAACTATGGCCTCAACAATGGCAACTCAAGACCAAACAATAATATTGAAATTCTTGCGTACGATCACACAGTTTGTGCAATGACCCAGCTTCACTTTCAGCGCCAAATAAATAGAATAAATCCGGGATTAAATAGCATGAAATAAGCGCCGCAAAACAAAAAAACTGCAAACGGCCAAAATGCACTGCAAGAGGCCTAAAATGTGCTGCTGCTGCTGCACAAAATATTATGACGTAAAACGTGGACAAATCAAAAACATCGGTACAACGCGTCTTCAACAACAAGTGATGGCAAGCCAAAGTTGTATTGGCAAAGCGCGTAGGTGGGTAACTGAACTCAAATGTAGCTGCTGGCAACGGCTGGTTTCTTCCAGTAAATAAGTAAGACACTCATGAGACCGGTACGTTTGGACCATTCAGCAGACCGATACGCTGTTTCTTCTTCCGCTGCTCCTGCATCTGTACAGCAGCAAAACCACACCCCATGACTTACAAACAGGTAACCTTGGTATATCTCCATCCATTTTGTCGCAGTTCACACTTCTGCAGCCAAAAATTGCAAAAAATCACTAAAAACACCTATTTTTAGAGTTCAAAATCATTCAAGGTCATCGATGTTGACATTCCTAAGAAGTTGATCACAAGTGCTTGTTATGATTAGCAGCATGTCTGTGCCTATCTGCAACTATTTCCAGGCTAGACAAGCCAATGAAGGTAAAGTAACATTTTTAAGAGGGTGCCCCTCTTTTGCCCCCTTGTTCAAGGGACCCCCTCACCCAGTGGCATGAAATTTTGTCACGAAATAGTAGAGACATTAGGCTATTATATAGCGAAAACAGGAAGTCTCTATCTCATCTGGTCTTAAAACGGTACTGGGTTGTGACAGATGGACAGACGGTCAAACAGACAGACAGACAGAATTACCATAGCTAATACGTGCTATAGCTAGCTATGCTAGCTCTCGCGTGTGAAAACGGGCGACAGACTGAGCAGAATGGAGTCAACATGTGGCCCAATGGATCCACCAGTATGCAAACCTGTCTAAGATAAGAAACCTACCTGTTCCTTGAGTTCGTTGAGTTGTTTAGAAAGAGTTTCGACGAGCTCGTTTGTCTGCGTGAGTTGCGCCTGCAGATTACGCAGCTCGTTTTGCTCGCTGTCAGCATCACCTGCAGCCAATGACATCGCTCGCATCCGCGGAAACCAATCCTGGTTCTTCTCCTACAACAGACAGCATCCACATGCAGTACTTGCCATTTAAAAATTAAGAGGCGATTGAACACACATTTTTCCTACCCCACATTTGTTCAACCCCAAATATGAAAATGTTCCCTTTGCACTGCATTGCGGAAATTTTGCATGCATGCTCAGAGCTGTTTCACCAGGCTAATTAGCTGCGTAATAAGTTTTCCAGTAAGAGCTACCATTTAGCCACAATACATGCGCTAAAGACAAGCAACAAACAGACAAACATTTTAAGACATTAAGGCTTAACCTTAATGGTTGGTCAAAAATCAATTGCACCAAGTAGGGTTGGCGATTGACAGACGACTGAGAACCATCTGTGTCACCCGTCACGTTCACTGGGCAAATACAGGTACAAGAGCACCAACAGACAAAAAACACCAATCCAACAATTTCCAGAAGTACCGGTTTGGAGCACCCAGCCTAAAATGGAGCACAGGTTGTAACTGCAAAAAAGGCCGGTTAAACGAACGTTGGAAGTAAACGCAGTTGCTGCGTTAGGAATTATATAGCATTATTTTTCTGTAGCCTTTTTGTATTTTTTTCTAATTATCTGTATGTTTTTGTGTACTCTGCATACGATCTTAATATCAAATAATAAATAAAAAATAACCACAAAAAAGTGCATCGACACCGTTAGTAGTGGCACTGTATTGAACCTTAATCATTGAATGGACATAGCTTTCAGGTCCAGTGAACTCTGTTGGATCTTTGACTCGGATGAGAATGATAAAGTATAGATAATGCCACATGTTGTGCTCCTCTTTGCAGTGCTCTTCAAACGAAACCGTCTTGTTGTCAAATGCCGCCCTTTCCAGCCCTACAAACCATTATTAACACATGAAACGTGTGCATCTTAATTCAATGCAACATGATTCATCCTAAAGTCTAACAAGAAGCCCAGCTGTCGCTAGAATAGCCGACCGTACTGGTTGTCAGTGACCTTCAAGGTCATCCAAAGTCGATAATTATAATTTTCATGTCATTTGAAAGCTAATATACCACTTCCTATTAGTGATCAGCAGCAACCTAAGCCCTATCTTGCACCATTTTGCCACAATACATCCGTTATGAACGGTCGACAAACAGACATATGATAATCAGGACAACAGCTTGACCGTTACTTAAGTATAATTAGTCAGCTAAAAAGTAAAAAAGTCATCATGCTACGATTGAGTTTTAAACGGTAGAGTTTGTCATAAGGAACCCATGCCAGACCTATGAAGCATCACCTGCACTAGAAAAAGACACTTTATATGCAACTGAATCAAACATGTGCTAGTTTAGTATTCAACCTGTTATGATTTTCAGTAAGCAAGGTCTATATTTATCTCTTAGTAATCCATCCCTGTATCAAACTAAATGTGCATTTCTCAACAAACTTCAAGAAACAAATATCAGAGAGCGTAGCCTGGCATGATTACCACAGATGAAGCATATCAAACTATATGCGCATTTCTCTACAAACTTATGAACTAAAAAAACTAATATCACAGCGTGGCTTGGCGTGCTTACCGCAAATGAAGCAGGAGTTTTTGAGAATCTCTTCCTTCTGCTGTTTCTCACTGCGCAGGTCTGCGAATGTGTCGATGATGACGCCGAATATCAGATTGAGAACGATAATGATGACAATGAAGAAGAACAGAAGGTCGTAGATGACACGTGCAAAAAACAAAGGCTCCTGACAAGAACAAACACAAAAATAGCATCAGTGACCACTTGCATTTTCACATCTTCATTTCATTTCTTTTCCGTAGTTTGGCATATGGCCAACTCACACCTGGACGCCGACGGGACTCAACCCAACTGTGAGTGAATGTCAACGACGGTTGCCAATAGTTGATTTGAGTCACGCCATTAGTTGGTAATGTCAATAAAGTTTGTCAACGCCTGGTTAGCACTGAAACGGGTTGCCGTCAGCAAGTGGGTAAACCACCTCGGTATGTAACCAGCCACCCAGGTCAACTCAGCCTGGCCATCCCTCCGTGGGTAGGCGCAAGAGTATCGGCAAAAGCTGGGATGTAAACAGGTACACCGTGTGATGCAATAGCCTTATGTCCGTGACCTTGCAATTTAAACAAGTGTCTGGATGAAAGCTAATGTAATGCAGATCAGTGCTGCCTATAAGTCTTATGGCTCGGGAAGGACTATAAGTTATCAGGTTATAAGTTATCATGCCAAAGAAACCAAAGTAAACAGCTCTGACAAAACTATCACGAATGACATGCTGGACGCTGTTAGGTGTTGTAGCAATTTCAACTACGTAATGCATAGGTTTGAACATGGTCTACAGTGTGGTCTGATGAAACACTGCACTAGACTGCACTGGACCACACCAGGTGGTTAGGGTTAGAGTTAAGGTTAGGTTTAGGGTTAGGGTTAAAGTTAGGGTTGACTGCACCGGACCGCATCGAACCCCTACAGTGTATTATGCGAGTGTAATAAAGCATAATACACAATAAACTGTGGTAAAACGTACTTATCCCATGACCGTGATACGTGTTCTGCCAGGATGAACGTGTGATATACAAACGCAAGATGCTATCATGCATCTCACTTGAGTGCAGTGAGATTATGGACATTATAGCATACACAGTGTTTCATAAAAGAACCCCTTTTTATTTTTTCTTAATTCACTCAAATTTCTTTGGCTACAACTGGTAAAAATTTCGTTGATCATCCTTTCAGTGAATTACGAAAAAAATAAAAAGTTTTTTTTATCAAACAACGTGTTGTGAGTAATAACAGGACTGAGTATGTCATAAAAATTTCGTTGATCATCCTTTCAGTGAATTACGAAAAAAATAAAAAGTTTTTTTTATCAAACAACGTGTTGTGAGTAATAACAGGACTGAGTATGTCATAAAAATCTTCACGAAAATCACCAGTGCCGTCATGTCGACACACAAATTAAACAGTCGCTATCATTTAGCAGCTGAAATGCTAAGTTAAACTGACCAAGCTGCTGGGTTTGCGCAGTACGTCTCCAATACCGCCGCCATTGCGCAGTCCTTCATTCAGAGTCGTGACAATACACATGATGAGAGAGTCGCAATGTCGCTCTCTGCCTTCCTCATCCGCATCACTGCCACCTGCGATAACGATAACAATAATAATAATAATTTAACATTTACATAATGCTAAAAAGTCCAAAGATACAGACGATAAGCCTACAACAAGCCCGACTTCACTGCTGCTTAACCAGCAAACCAACTCTTTTTCTAAACAAAAATAATAAGTAAGTAAGTAAGTAAATAAGTAAACAAATATGTATAACACACAATGTGAACTAGAAAACTGCTGAATCTGAGACGCTGTACAACATGAATATGAACATGAATAGAGTTTGCACTGCAAAACTTCATCCAGCATGCATTAACCATTTAAATGGAACTATAACAAGATAACAAGAACAAGTGCTGGGATGTAGAAAATCAGCTGATAAAGCCACAGCAGAGATTCAAGTATTTTCAAATAGGGCATATTATGTTGCTAGATTATGGACAAAAAGTTCCAGGAGACAGTCAAGAGAGAAAAAAATGAAATAAAAACAAAAATGTTGTATAATTCAGTGCTAAAAACAAATATCTAACCTGCGGATTCAAGTGCTGCTGCAGACGTGTTAGCTGCTGTTGACGGTGGGCAGCTGTCATTCACCCAGCAGTAATCAGCGTAGCCATGGCCGCCGGTCGATGCCGATCCATTGCTCAGCAGTGTATCAACTAACTCTGCCATACACAAACCACACAACCACACTACGGTTAAATCAATCTTATATCCTAATACCCTAATTACCAACTCATATCAATGAGTCCCGTCGAGAGGGGGGGAAGTGGAGGTAAGTTACCCAGAGCCCCGTGACGTATGGGGGCCCTGCCACCGCTCATAAATTTAAAGTACACCAAAATGCGTCATTTTTTAAAAGAAAAATTCCCATTTTTTTGCTAGAGGAGCACCGCGAGAATGTTTCTCCGAGCCCTGCTGTGGCCTTCAATGGGCCTGATATTACCTTGTGTACGTAGGAATTTTCGCTTAAAACGTTGCTTACGTTGCATATTACATATAAGACTTACTTAAGCTTTGACAGCATGTCAATTAGCTATTCATCGGTATCTGTTACCTTCAACAATTCAATATATGGTTTATAGATACAATATACAAATGTGTGTGTCTGTCTAAGTGTTTTTACTGACAAGAGTTTCATGCATTTGGTTTCGTGCTGCCTTAACGGTGAAATACAGAAAAAAATTTCTGTTACCACTTGTTGTCATTTCTCCATTAACGTCACCGGAATCGAGTGCATCAACTTCGAGCATGAAATCGTCCTTGAAGAAGATGAAGCCAACGATTGAGAAGAGGTAAATAAGAATGAACGCTAGTACAGCAGTTAATAGGATCGACCGGCCGTTCTTCGTCACCGACCGTATCACATTCAACAGTGTCTCCTCTCGGTAGACGATATCCAGCAACTGGTAGCACATGAAAGTAAGTAAGTAAGCAAAGCATGAATTTATATAGTGCTATAGTGCATAGCGTTGAAATGAAATCAACCTCTAATGTGCCAGTCACACTAAGTAAGAACGAAACAAGAATGTTTAAAAAAACTGTTTGAAACTGTCAATATCACGGTTGTATGAGTGAAAGGAAAGGTACCCAATCTAAATAAAGTCATGCAACAATAATTTCCTTGGTACATTTCTCAGTTTGTTAAAAAACCCAAAAAATGAAAAGTACCAACAAGTACAAATGAATACAAAATTAAGCAAAGTTTAATGTTTATGACTCACGATAAGGCTGTAGAAAAACTCATGGACAACGAGGCCCAGTAAGCTGATTGTGACGTAGCCAATCGGATAGACAAAGTCAAAGTCCCTCAGGATGTCTTTCCACGGTTTGGTAAATGTGCCGTGGTTGCCCATCACACTGATGGCCAAAATGGCGCCATTCAAAACCTGACAGATGATTCAATGCAACGCCAGTACTGCACTGTTAACGCATGTATTTAGCGCAAATATAGCAAAGGCAAAGATTATAGTCCAAACATTTCCTTACAAAAAAAAACTGTCTCTCGGAACCAGCAGCATTCTACAACCTGGCAAGTTCCCAGTCTCAGCGTGAAGCAGGATAGCAGGTTAGCACTGGCCTGTAGACTTAGGTGACAACGTGGGTGGGCCCATGAGCCATTATCTGTCAACAGTGACTATTAGTTCCCACACGTTTAGGAAATATAGTCCAATGTGCCAAAGGCATGCGGGCTATATTTCGGAAACTGTGAAAACTAATACTCAGTTTTGATCGATGACGCCGCCGTCTCTATTTGTTTTGTTATACCTCACAGTTAAAAGGCAAAAAGACACCGCCGTATCAAACAGCAAATCAGATATTCCGTATCCTTGAAAATAGATAAACGCTATTAGTAGGCTCCAAAGGACGTCGTTTTTGACGAAAAACTGACAAAATGATGAAAACTGGTGGTCGTGGCGAAAATATTGATTTTTGACAAATTTTGACAACATTTGCTAAATTTTTACTTTCTGAGAAACGAATAATGGCATTTTGGTGGCAAAATTTTTTGAAGTCTATTTATCACAAGAAGCACTCAATTTTGGATAACAAAAAAAAATGGCAAAATTTGGGATTTGAGGGAAAATTTTTGATAAAGTTTGCACTTTTTGACAAATGAAAAGATAAGTGAAAACCAAAAGCCTCAAAACTGTTTTGGCAAGACTTTATAGAATTAGCTAACAACAGCTATAGTTATGCACTGCTAAAAAAGTATCTTACTTTCGAATGGCAAAATTTGGCGAAATTTAGGATTTTTGGCAAAATTTTTGATGAAATTTGCATTTTTTGACAAAGGAAAAATGGCATTTTTGGTGAAAAAATCCTGACAAAAATGTGCTGATGAAGGATGCAAAATTATACAGAAAAATATTAACAATCAGTATAACACGTACGTTTAGTGAGCCGAGGAGTATAAGCATTGGCTCGAGTCCGATGGAGAACATGAGACGTATGATGGTGGACAGAATCAGCATGAGCACCGCGGGCCGATGTGGAACTGTTAGCACTAATGCAGCCGACACAAATGTCGTCATCCACAGCAGACCAGACAACTTCGGATCAAGATCTGCACATGTCAGTACAGCCATATAATAATAATAATATAATATATATATACATACATATACATATAATATATGTAGAAATTTATAAGGTGCACAAAGTCAACGAGCTGAATCTGAGGACCAATGCCATATCAGCAGAAGAGCTACTGGCAAGATATCATGACCAGTTTTTCATAAAGAAACTTATGATTATCATATTGTCTCCATCACCTTCTACCTGTTGCCAAGTCTAGCAAATATGGATTACAAGATATCGGTCATGGCTTGTTAATACACCATGTCACATAAAGAAGCATTCTTCAATAGAATTACCGGGTGGCGCAAAAAACGTCCTGAACATTCGCATGTGTTATTCAGCCGAATGGTCAAAGTAAATCAACACAAAAGCATTTTTGTAATGATCGAACATCAGTGAATATGTGCAGGAATTTTCGCTTAAAACACTTTTGTATTAGCCGTGATACAAACAAAATAGCGTCACACGCCATAAAGCAATTTTTGCAAGCGGTTCATCATTCGCGTTGCCGCTCGTACGCAGGTTATGCCAAAACGTCACAGTAGGCCGAATCATCAGTAACTGATCAGCAGATAGTGTTGAATCGGTCCTTTATTCTCCTTTTCCACTGACGCTAGATGCTTTTCCCCACTGCTCTATGGCTTTTCTGATTCTGGCTGTCTGATGTCGACGTCATGCCATTTGTCTGTGAGTGTGATAACATTCTGAAGATCTTTGAGGTTCACATACGGCTCTCGCCTTCCTTCACAGACAAATTGTTGCAAGGTATCCCGTACTGAGTAATGTAGTAAATTCAAATCTGTTGAATGCGGTTTCCATTCCTGTGAGCTGACGATATCGGGCGTGAAAAGAAAAAAAATAATTAATAATTTTTTGTATGTTGCTAGCATAAAATAAGCAACAATGCCAGCCTTCAATAACTGGAGTTTTTAAACACATTTTTCTCACAAACAAAAGGCAGTGGTGAGCCACGGAATTCTGCGAACTAGCCTGCAGAATTTGGCAAAATTTGCTGTGGAAAACTGCAGGCCCTATTCATGAGTTATTGTGTTAACAGAAAACAAACAAACAAACAAACTTAGTGACAATACTGAAGACAGTAATGTCATCACTACTGTGGACAATGATAACAGAGATAGACTGATGGACTGACTATCTGTTGACTGACCAGCCTGAGATGAGCTGAATGGGTAGAAGAAAGCAACAATGAGATTGATAAGAACGGCCAAGTAAAACGAAACGTTGCTCCACAGTGAGACGTGACTACTCATCCAGAACAACAGCGGGTTTGCTGACAACGTACAAAAAATACAATAATAAAAAATATTATAAAACATTAAAAACAACAATAATTTACTTTACAAAGTACATATTGTTTACACAGACAAAATCCGAGACAAAGATCCGCAGCACAACTTTTTCTCCATCGATTAATCACATACCGTTAATGCAAATAATCTTCCAAACGTTTGCAAACAAATGCCTAAATGGGTGACTGCCTGTAGACAAATAAACCATTTCGATATATAACCAACACCAAGATCAACTCAGCCTTTCATCCCTCCAGAGCAAGTAAATTAAGTACCAGTACCAGTCTGGGGTTAAACAAAGTACGTTTGCTTGTGTTGGATGTAACACTGTGTGATTCCATATGGCAGGTGACGCTCTGTAGTTTTGAGATGGATGGGTTTCCCACGAAAAGCTATGTCCTTAAAATCGTTTAAATCGAAACTCACAGCGAAGCTTCTTCTGCCACTTCATTTCGGTGAACAAGCTGTCGGTGCGGCTGAAGAAATCGCTCACTTTGCTGTTCTGGTCGTCGCGCTCGGCCGTAACGTAAACACGATGTCGAGTCTCGTCCGTCAGATACTCACAGATCTCGGGGATTGGAAAGACGATCTGCTCCAGGGTGCGGTCATGGCGGACAATCTCAATCTGAGCAGTGTGAGTGGCGTAGTAGTCGAGCGCAGGGTCGACTTGGACCTCACCGTGGCTGTCTACCTGCGACGGACTCAGCTGATCCGCCAGGTCCTTGCTATGCTTCGCCAGCTGAGCCAACACCAGCCATGCAGTGAATTACTGAAGGCAAGCAGAAGAACAACTACAAGGACATGATACTCAAGTACAAGTACCAAGTAAAGAAACCAAGTACCAGCGCTTCTGTATTTTAAAACGTTATGGTGCTATACAAATAGTATTATTATTCTTACGTACAAATACTTTAAAATAGTACTTGAGTACAAGTACAAGTACAATGTACTACATCTCTTCCACACACTGTCAGACAAATTAACAACTGCAACTACGAATTATGATAGAATAAATTAAGACAAAACAAAATTTTTAAACAGAGTATCATCGCAGTAATGATAACAGTAAAAATGCAGGAACAAGTAAACTGCCTGGTAACTGTGAATAAACACAGCCCTAACGATAGCTCACTCAAAATTAATTTGAAGACGACCGCAAACAATCAACTAATTTTCCAGCCATATCGTCAATCACAGAAGCACCACTTAAGACTTCAGAGTTAGTTACATGGGCCGGGCCACACTCACAGACATTATCATAAAATTTATCTTAAAATATCTTAAGACCATCCTAAGACACAAGCTAAGTAAAAACAAAATTTTTATCTTAAGATGTTGCAAGTGTCCTAAGACGACCCTAAGTGTAAAATGCCCTGAGATTATCTTAAGATGTCTTGTGAATCGGGCAGACCTGGTGAGCAAGAATGTAGATGTTATGACCCACATCACGTGAGTTTGTCTTGTCTTGCTCCTCGGAAGCTGAATCCTCGTCATCAAAATATCCCTCGTCCTGACCTTTGCTGTCCGACCCGCCGTCTCCCTCCATCGACTCCACTTGATAGTATGCCGTCTTCGCTACATCCAACTGCAAACACAAACTCGCGTGAAGAAAAATCAATTCCATACAAGAACTGGTGACAGTGCATTCTGCTAAAATGTGCAGTAGCAACAAAAAAGCATTGCCCTGTTGACTAAATGCACTTATCAATTACAATGCACGTGACACAATGTACAAACTACGAAAACACTTCTGGCTTCTATTTAACTCTTTAATTTTCCACAGTTATGCCACGTTTGGCCAGGTCTCCAACTTCCTAAAAAAGCTGCTGAAGCAGAACTTTTTTGCAGCCAAATATGCGAAATCAGATAAAAAGAATGAACTGAAATGCAATGCAACCAACTAAAATTCTGTGAAAGAAAATTATTAATCTGCCAGTCGTAGTAGATTGAATACGCATTACATCAGTGGTAATTAAATAATTAAATATAAGAAACACGAATATACCAAATGGCATTAATGAATTAAAGACTTAGCAAAAGCATATAACAGCAGCATAATTATATAACTGACAGTGATACTGATATACATACGTAGTAGGACGACACAGTAATTACACCAGCAACAATAAATCAAATGTTTAGTTGAAGTAACGCACCAGCTGTTTGAACTGAATGTTGAAGAGAATGCGATCGGCATTTTCGCTGTCATGTCGACTCTCCATGATCGCTAGCAGCAGTTTTGACGCATTGTTCTGCATACACGAAAAATACAAATAATACACCGACTGTAGTATCATCATCTAGGCCAACTCAGCCTGGCCATCCCTCCACGGGTGGCCAAAATGAGTACTGGCGATAGTTATGGCCACCGCTAGGGAAGAAACGACAAGCTCTGCAATCTCTGCATAACAGTAAACGCTGTTACCGAGACTGCGGGCATACTGACTCAGTAGGTTAAAAACGTTGGCTCTTAACAGAGCCGACCATCTGGTCGACTTGAGTTGTACGCTAGCTTAATTGGGCTTAACCCTCAATGGTTCAAAGCACTGCTAACGGGATGAGCTCCCAAGCAATGGACTTAGATGTCTATGTGAAATTTTCATCTTCTTCTTCAACTTAACATTCACATAAACACACGTACACATGCATTTAACACTGCACCACTCTGCAGACAAAACGACCAACAGTGAAATATTCAATACATTCTTCACTACACTCCATTACTGCTGCCACGACAGGGTGTGGCAAAATACTAAGCATTTCAATCTGCAACAACACGTATTGGTTTATAGTGATTTTGTCACGTGTTCATGTTATATTTTTGTCTTCAAGATTACCTTTTCAGATGCAACGCAACTGCTGGTTATGCTTCTTGACTGATCACAAATAGAGTCGAATAGAAATATAATTATTACTTGCGAAAACGTTCGTCTTTTTCCTTCTTCTGCATCATATGAAAACTTTATTAAATGCACAACTGATTTTAGCCGAGTGCAGTATGTGAATACTTTTTTATTCTATTTCATTTTTTAATTTTTTGTTGTGTGCTATCTTCGTGGCAAATAAGTGTGATATACGCAAAAACTGCACAGAGACAGTGGCAAAATATCCGAAGCATCTGAAAGTAAGCAGTATAAAGAAAGATTATCGTCAATATACCTTCAGACCGAGCACAAGATCGATGCGATGTTTACCCAGTGGATTAATGTCGTTCAACACGAGTGCAATTATGATGTCCAAGCCGTTGCTGTCGTGGCTTGCAATTGCATTCTGCAAAACAACACACATGATGCAACTGATTTTCCACAGTCAAGTCACACAAGTCCTCATGACAGTCGCTATAACTGACGAATGACCTAATCAGACAATTCTAAAAAGTAAAAAGTTCTAACGACTTAATTAAGCACACAATAAAATAAAATGTGACTTATTCAGCAGACTTATAAGTTTGTGTAACAACTTGCTTCCAGATTATCAGAATTTATGCACAAAGTGTACACAATGGCTTAGACGTGATGCATGGGGCATCATTTAGGGGGGGCTAGAGGGGTCTACGGACCCCCAAGACCGCAGACCCCAAGGATTTACGATTTTAGTTTTTTCCCTGTAAATTGTATCTCTAAAACAGTTTTAATGCTGCAAAAATACGTTACGCAGACTTAGACCCCCAAATATCACTGAGAACCCCAACAATTTATTGAAATGACGCCTCTGACGTGACGCCACGGCTGACAGCGGCATTAACGATCAACTGATCAAAATGCACAGTACTCATTCATGGATAAAATGTGTTTTAAGCTCATCAATCAGTTATTTTGTTGTCTGCTGTTTTCAGCGTAAAATGTTTAATACCACAAAATTATTAAATCACATGGCGTTCTTTGAGGAATTGATAATGCACAAGTGAGCAATCTGATACTGATAATCACCGCGTAATGTAACAATTTGGAGCATTTGCGTTTTACACGGTAGTGCATTGACAAAAATTATGTGAGATGGACAATGAGTGTACCTTACATAATTCTATCGTCTTGGCTATCTATATGTCAAAAATTATCGAATTTGGTGGAAATTTGACGAAGCTCTGACAAAAACAAGTTGGGTCATTTTTTGGCACACCCTGTACATATACACCGTGGGCCATAAAAATGTGGAACTTTACTTCTGTCCATATCTTCACCAATAACTGATCGATTTAAAAAATTTTTCACTGGCACACTCTGCAGACAATTTGCAATAATGCAATTATTACATATCCCAACACACCGTAAATGTGTCTTTACACTACCTTGTAAAACATAAATGTAAGAACACCTAACGATACTACATTTAAGTAAATGAAAAAACACTTCAGACTAACATTGTGGTGAATGATCCATATAACACTAGACTGTGTTAGACCCAACAGTCTAGTATAATACAGACCATTCACCACAATGTTGATCTGAAGTGTTTTTTTTCAATTTTCCCAAAATGTTTGCTTGTTATTATTGTTATACATGCATACTTCATTCATATTTTACAAGGTAGTGTAAAGATGCATTTACGGCATAGTGCAACATATGATAATCACATTATTGCAAATTGTCCGCAAAGTGTGGCAGTGAAAGAATCTTAAAAATCGGTCAGTAATTGGCAAAGATATGGACAAAAGTAAAGTGGCACATTTTTTGGCCCACCCTGTAGTCTCTAACACGCAGACCATGTTGAAATGTACTCATTTCATGGCCGTGATCGACGGCGAGTTCTGCCTGGACGCACGTGTGATATACAAATGCAAGACGCTCCAGACACTACAATGAGAGAACTAAGAGAACTAGAAGAACTAAGCAGATCATTAAATGCAAATTGTATTCAAACAAGCTCAAAAGGCTAAGTTCTAATCAGAGTAATTTTATAACCAGAGCTATCAAATGCAACTAAGTCACGATCGCCGGCAGCGTGGTTCGAACCTGGTTCTCATGACATGGACCCTGGCAGTATTCAGTCAACGTTTCCAGCGTCTGGTTGATGAGGGCGACGTTAGTCTCGGTGATGTAGAGACCGAGCAGCCCGAGTCCACCGGTCGTACTGCCACAGATGCAGTCGAGGAACTGCAGCGTCTCACCGACGATGTTGTAGTTGGTCTTGTTGCTCTGTGAACGTAGGTAGTTCTGTCACATCACACGCAGAACAGCAAGCAAGTAAGTATGTAAATTCAATATTTAGAGCGCACAATGTCAGCCAGTGGCCAAATCTGAAGCTAGCCATTGTAGCCACTGCTGGAAGTATACTACAGCCAACAAAGTGCACAGTAATACAAAGTAATTTTGCAGCCAGCGGCTTGGTAATGTAACGGCAGGTCGTTGGACTTGCAACTGCAAGGTCGTAGGTTCAACTTTAAGTCAGATCGCTATCAAACGATTACTAGTTGGATGGGTGACTATCTGCCGACAAGTAAACCATCTCAGTATATAACCAACACCAAGGTCAATTCAGCCTTCCATCCCTCTGGGGTAAGAAAATCAAGTACCAGCCTGCCTGGGTAGGATTAAGGCAAAGCAATTTCACCTGTGTCAGGTGGTAGGTAGTACTGTGTGATCGCATATGGGAGGCGATGCTCCTCAGCATTGAGATGGGTTTCCCATGAAAAGCAGTATGGTCAGAAGAACAAGCTCGGACATTTGACTCCAATGCTTGTCTTTTCACCTTCTGAACTAAAACTTGGCATACCATTTACTCCTGTTCTAGTAAACGCTAGCAACTGCCTTAAACAGTCCTTGATTTCAGAATTTCAATGAGACACGATTTGACAACCATATGTTCACAGTTCATCTGTTCATCTGTTCATCGGGTGCGCATTAAGTTACTCAGTGCTGCCGGTGTCGGCAGCAAAAAATTTAACGCTGCCATTTTTTAGCCGATAAATTTCTTGCTGCCGGCAGTGCTGCCGACAGTGCTGAGTAACTTGACGCGCACCTGGTAACAGTAACACAGTTCTTGGGTAACTCCTTCTGATGCAGACAACCATAAACTTCACGTAAGTCGAAACAAGCTTGTACATGTCACGAATTACCAAATTTTACACGTTCTGATAAGGTGCACAATGAAAAACTGACAAGCAAAACAGAAAAACGTGCTGCCCCATTACAGCTAAGTGTGCAACGTGACGTGCTCTAAACATAATGCTATAAATACGACCAAAAACAATTCCATATGCCACACGTTAAATCAGCAAAAGTGGCAAAATGCAATCAACCAAAAAACGTCATCGTATACCGCATACATGCAAACATAAAAAAACAGCGAAATGACAAATAACAACAGAAGCAAAACTTTTATCATACCGTATGCTTATTAACAAAATATTACATTTATTGACAAAGTATAAACAGAAACATATGATATGATCTGTACTCGGCGGTATAATGGAAACTTCACATCAAAGAAATTTGAGCTAATGCTCACGAGACGCGCGAAAGCCTATAGCAGTTCCGGTTCAGTAGTTTAGCTGAAAATTTAGGTGTTCACGCTAAGTTAATATACAAATACCAAATTCTCTATCTGAAGCAACGGATCGCAGAACGATAGTTCCGTCGCGGCGCCACCTTGTGAATAATATAGATTTGTGTCGCAGCCCGAAATCGCCAAAAAATCCATAAAACCCCCTATTTTGGAGTTCAAGGTCATTCAAGATCATTGAATTCAGCGCCAATCAAGAGCCAGTGTACGACTTACCATTAGTAATTAATAGTAACCTAGGGCCTATCTAGCACCATTACTGAGATACAGCGACTTATTGGCCAAAAATCGCAAATTTTGCCCACCCCCTCTCATTTAGCGCCCTCGTTCAAGTGACCTCCTTCGAATTTATGAAAAAGCTTTGCGGTTCCTGAAACGAGAGTCTTCCAGGCAGCCGATGGTGAAAATTTGGTGATCCTAGCTTGCACCGTTTTTGACTGATCCACCCGTGTGACGGACAGACAGACGGACAGACCGACGGACAGAATTGCGATGGCTAAGACGTGCTGAAAGCAGTAGCTGCTTTCGCACGTAAAAAACTACACTAACAGATACCAGGTAATACACTGTCAAATCTGGTTACCGAAAATACCTCGTTGGTTCTGACAAAAATGAACATCGCATACTCACTCTAAAACCTTTCTTACAGCTTCTAGCAAATTCTGCCAAAAATCAAACTTCATGCTGCACGACAATGGTCGTCAATTTGTATAGCCTCTAACGCTTTCGTCACTAACCAGAGCCGCCTGCCGCACGGCAACCGTGTGCAGCCTGCAGACACAGGCTGGCGCAGCGGCCAGCTAGGCAACCCCAGTCAGCTGTACCAAGGTCCCCACCTTCCGTAACCCTTGTAAATGAGTTACTACTCATTTTACCGTCCCACGGAGGGTAGAAAGGCTGAGTCGACCTAACTGGCAGGCTTCGCACCGAGATGGTTTACATGCCCGTAGGCAGTCACCCATCGCAGTACTACCCGGGCCCGGCGTAGAGTAACTTCGTTTCAGCCGAAACACGTTACGAACTACGCCACGCCACCAACCACAGCTTTGCAAACGAATTTATTACTGACACATAAAATGGACGTAAAATACATAGAAATAATACACAAGTGAAAGTCCATGGTAAATGTTAGTTCCAGCTCGGGACATGCAACATTTTCCATTTTTGGAGCAATACATCGTATCAATTCAGAAAGACCGAACTGTGAAAATCACACGAGATATCGACTCCACATGCAGATGAAAGCCTGTAAGCATGCAGCTAGCAACTGGAGAAAGAAAGAAAAGAAGGAAACGAGACGGGACGGAGGGTGAGGCAGAAAAGTTTCTGCATTTAATCTCACCGAGCTTTCCGCTTCACTGCTGGCATGGGACTGACATCTTAAGAAGTGCTGGAGGCAAAATGGACAACAACAACAGCAACAGATACACATGGACAACTCATCTAGCTATTACACCGTAACAAGAAAAAACAAAAATAATTTGGTAAAAGGCGAAATCGCTCCATGTTTGTATTCGCCACGTGGCAGCATAAGACTAATGATTTGGCCACAATTTGCAATTGCATGTTTTAGCTGGAGGTTCTACACCCAATTCTTCTCTTTGCTTGGGGTGTGTACCTAAATCTAAATCCGTCAAAATGGTTTGAGCAGAGTGCACGAATGTGACAGATGACAGGCAGACGCCAGACGGACCACGCTACGGAGAAATGTGTAGGAATAGGCGCAATTGCTTGCGCTTGCAATCTGAGTTCATTAATTTAAAAAAAGATCACCTAACTAAATTACTAACACACACAATGCACATTCAGTTTAGCACTCACACACATGTGTCTCACAGTACCACGATTAAAGCCAAAGCACTTTAGCTCACAACTACGGCCATGAAAAATGTTCATGCACAACATCTGTGACAAAATGCAGAAAATGGACACAACAACACACACCCCAGTGTCAATTTATTTCAAACCACAACATCTACACTCCCTACAAGTATCAACAAAAAAATGCAACTGCAACAGCACAATGCACTAAGAACTAGTATAGCACTAGTACACCGTGTTCGGAAAAAACATCCCAAACATTATCGATTGTCACTGGAAGAAGAGTTGACCGATTTTATTAATTTTTCGGCACGGATATTTCTGGCACAACTCGCCATTAAATGACAGGTAACTTTACCATCTCACCCAATGTCCATTTCTGCACTACCTGGGGAAAACTGAACCAACAAAATATGCATTGAAATGAACAAAAATATGTCAAAAAATATCCCCAACATTATTGATCGTAACTTGAAGAAGGATTGATAGATTTTAATAATGTTTGGTGCAAACATTTTGACACAACTGCCCATCAAATGACCGTTCTAGTTTCCACCTCACCTAGTATCTGCTTCTGCCCTACCTGAGAAAACCAACACAAGTGACATGTATGTTAAAATGAACAAAAAACCTCAATAAATTTAATACCTTCGAACCTGTGTCCTCTAACGGCCAGTCAATTACACTGTCTAACTGTCATGCAGCACTGTGTCAACCAGATGACCTTCAGAAATGTTGACGAATTCAAAAAGTGATTGGTGAAGTCTGGATTGTTTAGACAAAAATACAATATTTTGTTGGTTATATTTTCCCCAGGTAGTGCAGAAACAGACGCTGGGTGCGGTGGAAAATTAAACAGTCATTTGATGGCCAGTTGTATCAGAAATATTCTTATCAAAAATTACTAAAATTGGATGATTCTTCTTTAAACTACAATCAAAAATGTCCAGGATGTTTTTCCGGACACGGTGTATAATGCTAGTAGGCTACTACACTACTACAAAATGCTGCAAGGCTGTGCTATTCGTAACATCAAATCTAGCTGCAAATCGCTTAGTGATCAACACAACTGGGTTGGTGGCATGGCACAGTGGTAACGTATTTCATCCAATTAACAAAATGACTCTACACTGGATCAGGATAGTACTTGAATGGGTGACTGCCTGCGAGCGGATAAACCATCTCGGTATGTAACCAGACACCTAGGTCAACTCAGCCTTCCATCCCTCCGGAGTAGGTAAATCGAGTTCTGGCGTATCTGGCACGGCACGTTCACCTGTGTTGGGTGACAGGTAACACTGTGTGATCCCATATGGCAGGTGACTCTCCTCAGCTCTGAGATGGGATTCCGATAAAGAGCTATATCACCACCTTTAACCTTTAACCTTTCAACTGCAAGCTTTGTAAATACAGTACTACAGACTGCCGATGCTCTACGCCTTATAACGATGGACATCTTAACTTTTGTACTAAGATCCTCTTAAAATGCATTTTAAAAACAAATCTTACAATACTGTGAATTGCCAACCTGCAGCTCGCTGTTGTGGTTCTCACAGAGCAGCTGCAGGAATCTGAAGACCGGTTGCATGATGAGCAACTCCGGAGGCAGCTTTTGTTCCTTCTCCTTCACCCTCTCCGTGATCACCTCATCACTGACTGCTGTGCTCGAGCTCAAACTGTTTGAAGTGGCGTCCGACTTCTCCATGTGTCTCAGATGCCGCAGATTGGCGTAGGCCTTGGTTGTCGCTGCCGCTGCATCCTCTATCTGCGACGATAGTTCTGACATCACTATGTCACCGTTCTGCTTGCCTGCCGACAGTTAATACGTACAGCGTGGTGGTACGTAATGAAAAAACTTCATTATCGAAAAAAAAATTAAAATTAAAATGTCACAAACAGAAGGTGATATTGAACAAGCAGTTAGGCTTAAAATCTTACTATGATGTGTGGATAGTTTGTCTGTTTGTCCGTCATACGCCTCTGGCGCCTTCTGCGTTTCACTGTCATCATAAACCCCGACTGCGGCGTTTGAGTCCTTGTGTCCCCACATAGCCAGCCCTCCACCTCCCACACAGGCAGCTTGTGGGGGTCGAGTCGCCGGGTAACAAAGTGGACCCATCCGTAAGACGAGAAACTTTGCTAGAAAAGTTAATAACTACACAACTTTAATAAATAAGCAATATAATACTACAAATATTGCCACAGCACACAAGCAGGGTCGTAACAGCACAGTAGTTAACTACCTTTCTTCTTATTCTCGTCCTTTGAAATGTCTTTATAATCGTCGGCAGAAGTTTTGCTGGTCGCGGTGTCAGCTGTGCTCACCGGTCCTGTAGCCTTAATCTCTTGCAGGGCCTGGCGAATGTAGTCAAAAAATACGCGGAAGAACACTTCAGACTTCTTGTCACCAGTCAGCCGCTGATAGAATGATTTCTGCATATGCACACAGTTAGCAATGCCTTGTGTGCAAACTGTGGCAGAAGTATATGTTTCAACACAGGCTACAGTGTATTAAGTGAGTGTAAAGAAGCACAGTGTGCCAATTGTCGCAAGAACTGTCTTTCACTTATAAAGTTTAAAAGTTCATCTAACTCAGCCATTAACGAACTTGCAATGTTGAAACTATCAACAGCGGAGTGTATTTTTCTGATTTTCCACTCGCTCGCTCTTTTTCTGTTCTTTATTTTACTCGAATTGCACTGTGTGTTGAATGTCTGCCCTCACTGTAAAAAGCCACTATGGCGAATAAAGATGTATAATATCACAGAGCTATGTGAGACCTGAATGACAGAGTTTCCACCATCAAGAAGAGCAATAGCGAGTTCGATGGCTTCCTGGAAGATACGACTCGAGTGGCTGCTCATAATGAGGTCAATGATGAGGTCAGCTGCACCGTGACTGTCCAAGTGACACTATCAGCAGACACAACCAGTGGCTTCTATTCCTATACCTGGTGGCCACAGCTTGCGCCCAATGAAAAATAAGAGGGAGGGAGTTTTCATAAGGTTGCAGATCAAAACTCTCCCCCCCCTATTTTCACTGGGCAAACTACGCCCTTAACAAAACTCCCCCCCATTATTTTTACTCCTCCCTATTTTTCAATCTGCACCCTTAACAAAACTTCCTCCACTATTTTTTTACTTTTCCCTATTTTTCACTGGGTAAACTACACCCTTAACAAGACTTCCCCCTATTTTTTACTTCCCCCTATTTTTCAATTAACACCCTTAACAAAACCTTTTCCCTAGAGAAGGACAAAGCCCAAAATAGACGGGAAAACTTGAGTCAGAAGTGGGGGGACTTGAGCCCATAACTGGGGGGAAGTTGTGCCAGATTTTGATTCCAGATTTGAGAGGGATAGAAGCCACTGGACACAACAACACAATGCACTATGGAACTATGGAAATGTGATCACATTAGTTGTCGGTTCACGCTGCTGATTCTCACAATAACAATACAATGTTTATCAGTAGCCTCTCATTAAGGCACATGAAAGCAGTAACATCGTAGGTGAAAAAAGTACGCATGGCAGAAAGATGCCATTTTCTAATAGACACTGCAAATTCCAAATAAAACTCCGACGGACAGGGGCAAATTTCCCACATGTATTTTTACAGCACCTACTACAAACGAAAGTTGTAGTTGTCCCCATTAGCGCGGATATACCGCAAATTTTATCCCCATCCCAACGGTATTATCGTGGCTTTAATCTCCATTCCTACGGGAATACCGCCGATATTGTCCCCATTACCATGCCGTCCCTGTCCCCATGTCACTCTTTAGTCCATATTGTGTCAGTCGAGAACGAAAAATTCTCTCTTCCCAAAAAACATATTCTACCTCTCCCCTACTCCGAGAAAGATGATGCAACATAAAAATACCATTGCAATCAGATCACAATACAGCTGTTATCACCTGTACATCATGCAGAGTCATCTGGGCTCGGCTGAGAATCACCAGTCCTCGCTCAGCAGCATGAGCTGACGATGAACTTGTGGCAGTGTGGTGTGAAGATAACTTGGTTGAGCTCGGTTTTGTTGAATGCGTTGGCAACTTGCCGTAGTACCGACCCAACAGCTCACTTCTCAACGCATCTCCCTGCCACCACAGAACACATTCATCCAACTGATCAAAATGTCTGCATCTGCTTTACACTTTATCAATTAGCATACCGTTAGTGTTGTTTCTGCAGAGGAATCGATCACTCGTATCATGAATGAATCTGCAGACTTATATGGTGTCACAACACGCTACACTGCTACTAATTGCTCCAAGTCAGTGCCCTTCATTCTCTGGACATTAACTTGGAAATACCAAATGTATGGAAACATCATGGGATGACATCTCACAGCAACAGACCTAGAAAAGAGGAAGAAATAGACTGCCTGATGTGCTGGTCCAATAGTGATGACACACTGGCCAGTTTCTGGTGCCAAAAACCAGCATCAGATAGAGCATGTTCAATTTCGTACCGGAAACCAGCTGGAAAGCTGAACTGTGATTGGTCAGTTCGAGCAGACAATAGCACTGCTCTTTTGTCTGTAAACAAAAATGAAAGTATAGTTGCTTTTTTCTTTTAGATTTTTTAACAACCTACCATGATAAAATATCTGCTATAACATCATCATCCTCAAAATTCCCAAAATCGGAATCCATCTTAGTTATTTTTCTGCCGGTATCATTTGCTGGCAAAGTTGTCATGGTTTCTGGCACCAGACGAATGGCGCAGGCGCCAGAAACTGGCCAATGTGTCATTAACATAAGGTAAGGTCCTTAAACCGTTCTCAGAGGTGCAACCATGATCAAAAAGCCATGTCACTGCTGGATTGCCTTGTTAATAACAACGAAACACTACTGCAAAAATCTGACGTCAAAATGACGTTACACTGAGCACATACAGTAAAACACGGTCAAAATAAGTATGGTGATGAATAATAGTAAACCCGAGATAGTGCAGTTTTTAGTATTTCGTTAAAGTGCATAAACTAAATAAACTAAATCAGTCGCTTCTTCCCTGGTCTGCTCTCGCTCAGACTACACTAATTCTCTTCTTTTCGGCACCACTCAGAAAAATATCAACCATCTTCAGCGTGTCCAAAATACACTTGCCAGAGTTGCTGCCAGTCACGCTCTCCCTCGTGGTACTCGCTCATCTGATATTCTCTAGGATCTGCATTGGCTCCCAATTGATCAACGGATTGAATTCAAACTTGCCACATTGACGTACAACATTCTCAACTCCTCTCAACCTGCTTATCTACGTTCTCTGCTCAATTATCACAGTCCCATACGTTCTCTGCGTTCGGCCAACACCAATCTTTTGTCGGTTCCACGTGTCCGCACAACCTTTGTCT
>Ga0209367_1002302_pt1 | contig 25077 bp, 12 predicted proteins | sample WorMetLIZISLAND2_FD_187412 | JGI IMG/M metagenome (GOLD analysis project Ga0209367, IMG submission 187412) | Marine gutless worms symbiont microbial communities from Max Planck institute for Marine Microbiology, Germany - Olavius geniculatus... ... | reverse complement strand
CAGGCCAAAGCGCTGTCGCATACATTAAATACCAGTCTGTAGGTCAGGTGACGGTGGACGAGTGCACTATGTGGACCAAGGGGTGACAGTACAAGGCCAAATAACAGACATATGTCAAGGCCAGGCCATCTAACTGTACTAAGTAGACCAAACTGGCTGGAAACCGCTACTATTCATCTACTGACTTATGTTTTTCTGCGGTTTGATGTCCGCAGGCATGGGCAAGAGCCCCGCCCTCCTTTGTGGACAAAATACAAAAATTGAAAATCTTGCTGTTGCTTTATCCGAACAGTATTTAATAACCATCTGTACATTCCGCCAATGAAGAACAATGGCGTGGCCAAGGGTCGAAGCTCGAAGGGTTCTGATCCCAGTTTTGTCAAAAAAACATCAAAAACGAAAAAAAAATATTTTTCAACGCTTGTTCGTTTAACTTCAGTGGCCCGTAGCCTATGCTGTGGAGGACTTTACCAAACTAAGTTCTATCACTGTGACCTCAAAACTTCAACAGCTTACAGTTTACAACAATTTACTCTTAACGAATCTTGGCACCGTCCAAGATGCGTGCATAACATTCGCCGTTCACTGCACATTACGGTTTATGAATTTAGAAGCAACAAAACACTATTTAAATGCTAAAACTTTCATTTTTTAAGTCAGATGACTGAAATTCCACTCCCCACGTAAAACGTTTCACCGTTTCACGGTTATTCCGCAAAATAGCCACAGAAACTTAGCGACTTAAGACTTACATGAAGACGATAAAATAAAAGACAATTCAATAGGCCTTATTCAGCCAAATGAATATAACAGTAATTCAAATCGAAGCTGGACGTTATAAACGTTTTATAATACGGAAGTCGAGAGTACAACGAAAAACCCATCGCGCCTATAAGCAATGTATAAATACGGCAAACTATAAGCTACAATGCCGATGTTGCATTTCGGCGTATACTTTGCGAACAGTAAATCACCTCTACAACGAAGCCTACATCAGATTTTGCGTGACGTTAAAGCACGGGAACACGTCTTAGATAGATAGGGCGACAATACCGAACGAAAACAAATGCAAACATAGGCCTACATGTGCGACGTTTCGAAACAGTAACTGACGAGATGTGCAACTGTGCGTACGTTTTACGGAAAAGCCGGAAGAAGTCGTCGCGTTTTGAAACAACACGGACAGCAATGTCAACAATAACAATGTCTTTACGTCACTGGTTCGAACTTTGTGCTGGTCGCAGAAACAAGTCCCAGACAGCGGCTGATGAGATTAGATTAACGCCACTAGCCTATTTAATCTACCTCGTGTTGCCTGAGATTAAATTTAATACTACACAAAATGTTAAGCAAATAGGCATAATGCTAAGGCATTTTAATCCACTTGTCTGTTTACGGTCACAAGAAGAAAATGATATCAACAGTTATGCACAATTGCGCGGTATATAATTGCTGTTTATACAAGTTTTCATCTTTTGGCAAATAAATAATGATAAACAACGATGAGCATTCTTCAGGCGAATTTTGTGCACGATACAACAAAAAATTGGAGATGAAAAAGTGTGAGTGGAAGGGGGCAAATGTTGTTATGTTATCCCAACGGAAAGATGTACTTTGCGGAATGCGGATTGCGGAATTTCGAAAAGGTGTATTTTGCGAAATTAAAATTCGGAAAATGTTTTTGTTGTTGAGCTATGTCAATTGAATAAGTGTACAATTCTACAGAGCGCTCGACCACCACGCTCAAAAGCCTCGTTGTGTCTTGCAAAAGGAGATAGTAGGCTAAATTTTATCATTGTTTTGTAGGCCTATTAGTATCAAGCTAATAGGTGACCCGCGTTGTACGAGAAATAGTTTTCCTAATGCGAGTAGGCCTATTTATTATAAAGTTGATAGTTATCTTGATTTAGTATTTCGAGTTGATTTCTGTAGCCGTCCGTGGTCGTGCCTTCACGGCAGTCAGTCGGTCAGATGAAATGACACCGTAGGCTACCTAATTACCTGAGCAAGTGACTCGGTCTTTGCGCTGCGTCAGGAATCGTTTGTAGATTGGGCTTAGGTTAGATTCGAGACTCAAATGTAAGCCGAAGCCTACGCAAAGTTGATTATTTTATTTTATTTCAATTTTGCGGAATGTGGAATGCAGAAAAACTTTTAAGGTGTAGGCCCTAATTTACGGAACATTCCGCAGGTGAAATTCTGCCAAAAAAACACCTATTCAAATTTCCGCATTCCGCATTCCGCAAAGTACACCTTCCCACTCCCAACTGCTCCGTTCCCGCGCTGACGCATGAAGACAGTTGATGGGCAGTGATGCTTATGCTGCCAGCGCTGATAGGAAATCTTCGTTCTCTTTGCCTTCCTTGACTACAGCAACCGGTCGCAGCGGATTGTCCGTCTTCATCAGATGATTCTGCACACAACGCGAAACCTCTGCAGCATCAGCGCGGCTTTATCGGTGATGACAACGAGACCACAATCACAAGACCAAGACCAACAACTCGCGACCAGATAAAAAAACTTTCGACAGTTTAGTCAAAGAGAATCGACTAACGCATGTGACTGAAACTGCAATGGCGACATTCAAGATTGAAACTGAATCGAGATGCACAAACAACTCATTGACTCAGGGCCGGATTTAGATGGCTGGAGGCCTGGGGCCAGCTGGTGGGAGGCCAGTGCCCAGCTATTACATAACTAGAGACATCTAAATAACACGAGTCCACAAACAAGCTGGTTACTAGCGCGAAGAAATTTACTAGCTAGGGAAATCTACTTAACGATACAAAAATGGTAGCAAAAGTTATGCAAGCCAGGATTGGCTATCGAATTACGGGGTTTCAAAAATTGAGGGGTTTGGTGGGAGGCCCCCTGTTGGTCGGAAGCCTGGGGCCCCCCGGGCCCTTCCTAAATCCGACCCTGCATTGACTGCTTGCGCACAACGCTTCTATGTTGAGCAGAAAACATGATTACATACGTGCGCGTATCCGAAGCCGTTCTTTTTCTCATTCGGTGACGCTCCCATACCGACCCAGACGAAACAGCTGCGGCACGCGTCCAGTATAAACACGTCCTGACACGCACAAAAACTACGTCTACTCTTACGTACAGCAGTTCTCGTGTCATCCTACTTTTATTTCATTAAGTTCGGTGAATAGTTTGGACTGTCCCGATAGGATATTTTATAACTGATGACAAAAAGAACTCGATGAACGACAAAATGATATAATTAATCAACCAATCGATCGATCATTTATTTACTTAAACCTAATTGTTAACACTTAGCGTATTAACAATTTAACACGTATCAGCTAAAGTAAATAATGCTATGAAGTAATTAAGACAAAGACCATTGCGTGCCTGCGCTCATCTGCAAAGCCAGTGTCGTTCGAATCGGTATCAGTTGAAAGAGAGAAAACATAATCGGATTATCGTACCGTGGTGTTGAGATCAGCTTTTCCGACGTCACCGGACTTCACTTTCGTAAACTGCAACTGGCCGCCGGCGTCCGACACTCTGCACGTCAATAGTTTACAATTACATCAGTAGGGTTGGTGGCGTGGTGTAGTGGTAACGCGTCTGATCCGATCAGCAAAGTTACTGTACGCCGGCCCCGGTTAATACTGCGATGGGTGACTGCTTGTGGGCAGATAAACCATCTCGGTATGTAACCAACCGCCTAGGTCAACTCAGTCTTCCATCCCTCCTGGGTAGGTAAATCGAGTACCGGCCTATCCATGGCTGGGGTTAAGGCGGGGCGTGTTCACCTCTGTCGGATGGCAGGTAACCCTGTGTGATCCCATATGGCAGGTGACGCTCCGTAGTCTGTGAGGGGTTCGCTCCTTAAGAGCTATATTCTGACCTTTACCTTTACCTTTAGAACTATGCTGCCAAAAATGCCACAGCCGTAAGACAATCCATACAGCAAACGCTAGGCGTGGAAAATTCTGAGTAGCTCTGACTGACTGCACGACTTTTTTATTGGATTTTAAAATTTACTGCCTTTAAACGTGGTTTTGCATAGTTATTTTACTTCTGGTAGCGCTAAATAAAAATGGCGATACTATAGTATAGTTTACGCAAAGCTCAATTTATCCCTTCTTTTACGTTTTTTTTTACTTTCTCCCTTTATTTTCCCTTTTTCATCCTTTGAGATCCTGGCACTTGACTGGACCCCGCGAGAAGCTTACAGTTACATCGACTAGCGACGCACCGTGGCCAAAGGCATTTCGGTGCAATTTCAGGCGAAAATGCACATTTCTTTACGTGCTGATGGGCGATTTCTATACCGAAACTTTCTCATGGTTAAAGGAGATTTGATTTCCCAGCCTTCTCAGCGTACGTACGCCACTGCAGCTGCAAGTCAGTTTTGGGGCACAACTGAAAAATTTCGCATCGTATCGTGTTTGAAAAATTCACGAATAGGCCTAACTGAAATGCAAACAAGTACGGAGATAGTAACCGTCAGCCCAGCTCTGCTACAGGAACCGACAGATAAACAATTACTGTGACGAACTAAACTCACTGATTATCTGCGCCACTGTTATTATTTTTACGACAATTTTGGCATAGAAGAGCAGATTTATGGTGTGGTGGTATGTTTTAATTTTTTTCACAGTTCGTCTGAGAATGTAACAGTGAAACAATATCAAAATCGGCACGTCGGATAACTTACTTGTACAACTGCGGCTCGGTGTCGACAACTTTCACCTGCAAGTCGTCTGCGTGGTCGGGCTCCACCAGCGCCTCGTAGAATGGATGCTGAACACGCGGCAACAATAACAACTCACTGGTCGACAACCACAGAAACACACCTTAAATTTCACTTTAATTTAACCAGAAACGTATAGAAAACTTTCGTTTTTTTGTAAGTGGGTGGCTAGCGTAAGAAAATGTACTTTTTCCCTCGCATTTGTTTCCTTTAATTTTCTCTTTTTCTGTTTTACTACCCCTTTCCTTTTTTCTTATTTTCCCATTTCTGCTTGCTACGAAGCTTGATCTCAAATACGGCGGGAGATATGAGAGAGACCGCTTTAACTCGCAGCAAAGACACGCCTCTATGATGCCTTTTTGGAGCCCCGAAAATGCGGCCAGTATTATTGTAAATAGCGCTGATTTGCAACTGAACAACATACGACAATAACAAAATAGTACAGGTTTTATGCATTCTGTTAATCTAGTTTGCAGTCCCACCATCTTATGAAGGGTGCGAGTTTGTAAGACCCTTAGTCTATTCTTATGTGGATCTGGACAAAACAGTAATTTCAACCGTCACAGTTTTGTACTATTTTGCACCCAGCTACGTCTAAAACAAGTTTTAAAATGATACATTATGAAAAAATTCCTCAGAATACAACCTTTTACAATTGTTTTTGTTGACGTTTCGGCAACCGCTTCTGCCTTCGTCGGTTCGTCGGAACCGACGAAGGCAGCAGCAGTTGCCGAAACGTCAACAAAAACAATGAATATAAAGGTTGCATTTTGAGAAATTTTTCATAACTTATAAAGTTACGTTTCAATCTATGAGTCTATTCAAAGACAAACATTTTAAAACGTGTATGCCATAACAGATTTGGCAAAAATGTTGTAAAACACTGAGTTAAACCGTTACAGTTATTAAACAGGTCACATACATCGTCAGGCAGTTCTCCTTCGAGCAGTTTAACGTCAATTGCCTTGCCAGTGCGTTCTGCTTTCAGATTGTTTAGAAACTCCACAGCCTGCGTGCCACATACATAGATTACCTTTTCGTTACACTAACGCATTCGTCAGATGCAGAAAATATAATCAGAAAAAATGTCAGCCCAATGTCCGCACTATGCACTGTAGTGCGCAAGTCTAACCACAAATCTATCCGTGACCTTTGCCCTCTGAGCTAAAAAAAAACTACTGTCTTCATTCATTCATTCATTCAAAGTTTAATAAAAACAGACAAAACGCTGTTACACAATAAAAACGAGCGAAGGTCAGTGAAATGATACGAACAAATAGTCCAAGCTAATACAAATTGTCATTATATAGCATTCTTATAATAAAGTTTTTGTCTTGTAAAATGTTTACACCAATTGTAAATTTTCTATGCTTTTTGTGTTCAAATTAGTAATATGCACAGTTCAGACAGACAGACGGACAGACGGACGGACGGACGGACGGACGGACGGCAATACCCGTTACGGTAATGCCCGCCTATTAAGACGGTCACAACATTTGTAATGGTTGTTAAACATGTGCACTTCCTGTGTAATATTGCTTGATTGTTTCTACAACTAATAACTAACATCAGTTACTTGATAAGCAAACGGCTTTAATAACCATTTTTTTCAAAAAGCAGACCTTATTTTTCTCGAACGGGTTGGCGCCGCTGCCGTTACACTGATAGATGGTCAAACCCATGTCCAGTATGAATACATCACCAGCGGTCAGGCGGGACTTCGATGCTGGAACCTGAACACAGCAGGCGCAAAATATTATTTTTAAAAACTGTTTAATAATGAGTTGTCATCGTATCTTATTTCATTACACTCTGACACGGCATTCAACCACGTTACTGTATGCCTATACGAAGGCGTATATCGCTTGTGATAAGCACGACTAGGCTAACGACTAAGCCAACGCACATGAATATCTTCTATGCAGCTGAATGAAAAATTAACAATATGAAGGCTGTCTCATATTTGAGGCAAACGACCGATTTTATGGCAAATGCTTTCAATTCAAATTATGCGTAATCAAAATGTTCCTGAGTGAAATGGGTCTAATATCTTCTACAACCTGAAACGTTATATTGTGGCTGGTCTGAAAACTGTACTCAATAAAATGTAATTTCAAGTTTTTGGACTTCATATAGAAAGCGGGTCTGGAGAACGAAAGTCCCCCTAATTCCTTAAACCATAGTCGCACGAAATTCGGAACGAGCCGGAATGCCGTCGGAATTAAAATTCGTTGTGCATTCTTGGACGATCGAAGTGCATTCTAAACATTCTGGCAGAATTCCGGCTGCACTTCAAACATTCTGGCACAGTCTTGCGACTTCAGTCACGTAAAAAATTTATTTTGGAACATTTTGCTGAAAGCCCCATGACTCTATGACGTACGGTTGCAAAATTATGGTGCCATTAACCTTGTGCCGTTTTTTGGACCACCCTGTAATTCAACTGTATAAAAACTGATTGATAACAATTTTTCCACAGGCTCGATTAAGTTAGTCATGAACCATGATGTACTATTCACTGGATTGCCTAACATTACAGTTAACTACAACTGTAGGCCTACAATATAGACTTGATTGCTGAAAAAAACAATGAACACTAAAACTAAAACTAAATGCATATCTGTATCTAAATGTCACTGGGTTTTTGTTTTCTTCGACAAGTTTAAGTCAAAGTCAAGGCCAAGGTCTATCGATTTCAGCCAGAATTGTCACGCCCGCAATTATAGGCGAAGCTACCGCGCGCTCGCCGCCGGCAACTTTAAGAAAACCCACGTAACGATAGTGACACGATACATCCCAAGGAAGGTGCTAACTAACCTAATTATACACAATCAACTAGAGTGTTGTAAGTGTTCATAATCTCACTCTACTGAAGCGTGACGACTGATAGTATCTCACGCTTTACACGTGCGTCCAGGAAAAACACGCCGTCGATCACGGCCACGAAATAAGTAAGTTTCAAGACGGTTTACTGTGTACATGTATATTACAGTTGCATAATACATTGCAGACCGTGTGTTGAAAGCGACGCCGGACAGACCTGTCTGATGACGACGTTTGTGCCCGCGCCGGAGAAGTGCATCAGACGAGGCGCGTATGACTCGGGCTCGACATGGTGAAACCCAGTGTCAGCACCGCCTTCCAACAACCTACAGAGTAGAGCAGACAGCATTACGTGAGTTCATGTTTCGTCGAGAAGCTTCGGTCGACACTTTCTCTTAGAATAAATGCCAAGATAATCGGAAACATGAACTAAGTTAGAATTCGGTGTTATCTTTCTTCTAAGAACCAACATTTCCGATTATCTACCAGATAAGAAGAAAGATAATAGGAAACGGCAGCTAACACCAAAGTTAATCCGAGCATTACCGATTAACACCAGACAGCTCCAATGCAAAAGAATAAGCGTATTTTCTTAATCCCTAGCGATTAGAAACTTTCTCATGGTTTTCAGTTCACTTTTTAATCTATAGATAAAAAGCAAGTTAATCGGATTCGGTTCTTAGCGGATGTCAGATTAAGCGGATGCCGATTAGAAAAAAAGATAATCCTACTTCTCGACGAAACATGAACTTACGCATTGTACACACGCGTTGTACAGCATTGCTTATGTCTAAGTACTGCCCACCTTGACTTTTGACCTTGATATTCCGTAGGCCTCTATAGGTTGTCACGTTACATGTTCGTGCAAAATTACATCAACCTAAGTGCAGCGTCGAGTTATCGTCCTAACAGAGAAATAAGTTTGCGACGATGCTGAAAACAATACTGCCGTCGCTTCCGCAAACAGCAGCCAACCTACAAATGAGTGACGCACCGGATTTTTCACAAAAAATAAATATTTTAATTTTCATGTGATACGGGCTATGCTTCGAATTTACACGCTGACAAACTTATAGGCCTACGTAACATTCATTCATGCTCAGAATGCATTTTACATCCAGCAAAATCTTCAGTGATTCGTAACACATTTTTCGAAGAATGTGCCACTGAAACAACTTTGAAATCGCACCGGCTCCGAAGCAGTGTTCAAGGGTAGGCGTACGCAAAAATAGAATACCTTAAAACGCGTGCGTATTATAAACAAGATGTTCAGACGAACACGGAGTCTGTTTAATGCATCTAGACAGCTTACACTATATACACTTATACGTCCGTATATATACAAGGAATGAGCTAATGCTCATGAGACGAGCGAGAGCCTATAGCCGTTCCTGTTCGCAGGTAATCTTAATCTATCTCCATCCATTTCTTCGCAATTCACTCTTTGCAGCCAAAAATCGCCAAAAATCACTAACCCCTATTTTTATGGTTCAAGATCATTCAAGGTCATCGATGTTGACATTCCTAAAGAGCTCGTCGCCAGTGATTGTTATAATAAGCAGAATGTCTGTGCCTATCTGGTAGATGTGCCAACAGCGGATAAATAACCACTTTTTAGATGGGTACCCATCATTTGACACCCGCGTGCGCAGGCCTCCTTGAACCCACAAAGTCCGGACGTGGACTGCTAAAATCTACATTCACTGCTGAAAATTTCATACTTAGGTTGTCTTGGTCTATCTCCAGCCATTTTGGCGCAATTCACTCTTAAAATGCACGTAGCAGACTCGCAGCCCGAAATCGTGAAAAATTCACCATAACCCCTTATTTTGGAGGTCCATGGTCATTCAAGGTCATCGATGTTGTGCCTATTTGCAATCACTTTCACGTTAGACAAGCCAATAGCGACAGAATAACGCCTTTATAAAGGGAATGCCCGTTTCGCCCCCTCGTTCGTGAGGACCCTGTTCACCTAGTGGCATGAAATTTTGTCACAAAATACTAGAGAGTCTAAGCTATCATACGCTAACTCCCGAAGTCTCTATCTCACCTGTCTTGGAACGGTACCGGGACGTGACAGACACCAAGACACCAAGACAGACAGAATTACCGTAGCTAATACGCGCTATCGCTACGCTAGCTCTCGCGCGAAAAAAACAGTCAGCTGTATAAACCAGTGGTAAAAATTAAATCAATTAATTTCAAAATATACAGCAGCAATGTTATTGTCGTCATTCGCTATTATTATAATTAAACAATCAACATCGTCAGTCAAAGGACCATTCAATTCGTCACCAGCGGTTTACTATACGAGATGTGGTTCGTTGTGAGTTTGTGACCATGCGTCTATCTTGCACCGTTATGGAGATATGGCGCCTCAAACACAATGAGGTCACGACCATGAACTTTTGGGGTCACATGACGTCATCGGTCGCGTGACCATTTGATTCGCGGTAAGCCACTTCCTGTGGGTGGTCCATTGTGACCATGCGTCTATCTTTCACCCATCCCTGTTTTCCAAAAAAGACAGCATTATCAGTCTGGGAAGATTAGGGAAGATTACTAGAACTAGTCTTACTTATGCACGATTATAATCTGCAGTTCTTACAATTTTAGGTTTAGGTCGTTTTTGTGTTTTGTGTTTCATATAGGTTAAACTTTCTGTAAAGGTCAAACTTTTTGTTTCGTTATTATGTGTAGGCTATGCGCAATTTTGCCTGCAAAGGCCGTCCCCGAAATGACCTATACAGTGTCGGGCGGGACTTTAAACCTTACTCACTCACTCACTATCTTGCACAGTTATGGAGATATGTCGCTTCAAACGTTGGACGCACGCACGAACGCACGGACGCTCAGGTGATTTTATACCCTTGTCTAATGCTATGCAATGCATTGGACAGACAAAAAGATAAAATACGTGCGGTACGTATCGTTGTGGTTCTGCACTATCGTGACGCTAACGCACGTTGCCGAAATGACGCTGCCGCCCTTAACGGCTGCTGCACAACGACGTTACTGCGGAGCACGTGACGGCTACGCAGCGAAATGCGGGACTAAGATTAATAATTTCTGTGTGTAAAGTAACTTATTTCTATGTTTCCAGTTTATCAAAATTTTTATAGCTAACTTTTTTCAACAGTTGTTCTGTTTTTACGCGCGAGCTAGCTATAGCGCGTATTAGCTATAGTAATTCTGTTTTGGTGTCTTGGTGTCTGTCACAACCCAGTACCGATTGGAGTCCAGGTGAGATAGAGATTTCTGGTTTTCACCGTATGATAGCTTAGAGTCTCTAGTATTTTGTGACAAAATTTCATGCCACTGGGTGAAAGGGGTCCCCACGAACGACGGGGAGAAAGAGGGGCACACCCTTAAAAAGCGTTATTCCACCGTTATTGGCTCTGCTAACGTGAAAATGGTTGCAGATAGGCACAAACATGCTGCTTATCATAACAAGCACTGGCAACGAGCTTCTTAGAAATGTCAACATCGATGACCTTGAATGACCTTGAACCCCCAAAATAGGGGATTTTAGTGAATTTTTCGCGATTTCGGGCTGCGACACGCACTTCAAGAGTGAATTGCACCAAAATAGTTGGAGATAGACCAAGACAACCTGCGTAAAACATTTTCAGCATTGAATGTAGATTTTAGCAATTTAAGTCTGGACTCTCTAAGTTCAAGGAGGCCTGCGAACGCGGATGTCCAATGGGGGTTCAAATCTTAAAAAGTGGTTATTTGTCCGCTGCTGGCTTGTCTAAGGCGAAAATGGTTGCAGATAGGCACAGACATGCTGCTTAACATAACAAGCACTGGCGACAGGCTTATTAGGATTGTCAACATTAATGACCTTGATTGACCTTGAACCCTAAAAATAACGGGTTTTAGTGATTTTTTTGGTGATTTTTGGCTGAAAAGAGTGAATTACGACGAAATGGATGGAGATAGACCAAGATTACCTGCGAACTGGAACTGCTATAGGCTCTCGAGCGTCTCATGAGCATAAGCTCAGATTTTTTGTTCGTATTGCAAAGGTTCGATTATATGCTATCTTTCTGCGGAAACGGCATTTTCGATGACGTCATGATCACATTAGCAATAAGTAGTGATAAGTAAATTTCAAAACAAATTAACACGCTTTTAGTGCCCAAAATTGAAAAAATACGTTTAAATTTGTTGAAACTATTTAGAATAAAACTGTATAGATTCTATTTCTTTCCGGGACACTGTATAGCCTACTCACATGACGCCCTTGGAGAAGTAAGAGAGAAAGAGTTCAGACTCGTGTCCCTCACACTCGCGATGTTGAACCGGCTTGTCATCTAGTAGAGTATCGAGCTCGACAGTCTTGTACGCCGCGGTACCGTACTCGTCCTGTCACGAGACAAAGAACAGGAACAAGCTCTTAGCACCTTGGGAAGCTTTCTGTAGAGTATCGTGTTACTTACCAGCTTAGGCCCCTACTCACGGACTCACTCGCAGACTCTTTGATTGGCGCACTGATACATTGTTGATGTTGCAATGTTTTACATTATGTCGTGAATAGTACATGATAATTTAGCGACGAGTGTTGTAATAAAATGCCGTTAATTGGTAACATAGACGCCTTCAACCCAGATATAGAGAACAGAGCGACGTATAAGGAACGTCTGGAACATTTTTTGGCGGCAAATGACAGGAAAGCATGTGGCGGTCTTACTCAGTGTCATAGACGGCAAAGCCTATGAGCTACTACGCAGTTTGCGCCGGCTAAACCAGCGGAGAAAACGTTTCAGGAGCTGTGTGAGTCGTTGGCCAAGCACTTGGCTCCTCAACCACTGGTGATTGCTGAACGTTTTCGCTTCCACCGACGAAATCAAAACGCTGGAAAATCGGTTGCTGAATTTCGTGTGGCGATTCAGAAGCTGTCCGAACATCGTCGTATCAGGACTACTTTGAACGACGCGCTGCGCGACCGATTGGTGTGTGGTCTGGTCAATGAATACATCCAGCGAAAACTACTGGTGGAGGCAGACCTGACTCATGACCGGGCTAAGGCGACTGCCATCGCTGCGGAGACGGCGGTGAAAGACGCAGTCGAGCTTCGCCATCAGCCTGCATCATCAGCAGCGGCGGCGGAAGTCAACAAACTGAAGTATACAGCGCACAAGCCGATATCCACCCAACAGAGCCAGCAGCGTACCCGTTGTGGTAAGAAAAATCACTCTTAATCAGAATGCTATTTTCGTGATAAAGTATGCCACAAGCGTGCAAAATGGGGCACACGCAACGAATGTGCAAAACGAAAAGTAAGCCACAGAAGCCGGACAAAAAGAAGTCGATGAATTTTGTGGGTGAACATGAAACTGATTCAGAGAATGACAGTGATGATACTGTAGGACTAATGCTGAATTATGTCCAAACAGTGAAAGTGCAGCCATTTGTAGTCACGGTGATGATAAACAATGTTGATGTTAACATGAAGATTGACTCAGGCTCTCCAGTGAGTTTGATGCCATAATATTATGCTGCATTAAGAAATACTTTGGTATGCAGTGTTTGCAGCCGGCGGATGTTCGTTTGTCTACTTTTACGGGAGAGTCGCTGAATGTTCGTGGATATTTCCCAGCTACGGTCGTCTACGAAGGACAGACTCATCAACTGAAGCTCTGCGTTGTCGACGGGGACAGTGCGGTGCTGTTGGACCGAAGCTAGCTGGAGAAAATTGAACTCAACTGGCAGAACATTCGTGACGTTCATTCACTGCAGTCCAATAGATGCACCCTGAGTGAGCTGAAAGCCAAATGTGCAGACTTATTTGATGGCAAGCTGGGCAAGATGACTAGCTGTGAAGCCAAGCTGCATCTGAAGGAAAATTTGGTACCAGTCTAGGTCCATCCCCTATGCAATGCGACACAAGGTGGAACAGGAATTGCACAGATTGTAAGAAGAAGATGTGCTAACGAAGACTAGCAGTAGTGACTGGGCAACACCAATCGTACCGATTTTGAAGAAGAATGGTCAAGTGCGGATTTGTGGCGACTACAAGACTACAGTGAATCCCGCAGCACAGACAATTGAAGCACTGCGAAAGATTTTCGCAAATTGGGGCCTTTTGACACATCTGCATTCCGACAACGGAGTTCGGTTTGTCTCGAAGGAGTTCCAGCAATTTGTCAAAACCAATGGAATCCACCATACCACTTCAGCAATCTATCATTCAAACTCTAAAATGGATAAGCTGAACGCTTTGTTCCTTTTGTCAAGCGAGCACTGAAAGCGATGAAGTCAGATGAAACATCTCTGGAAACCAAGATTGCCCGATTTCTAATCACATACCGTACCAGTGTGAACTCATAAGTAAGTAAGTAAGTAAGTAAATGATTTATAAAGCGCCAAAGTCTCAGAAAGAATCAGGGTGCATACTCAGGTAAAGTTCCATCTGTGTTGATGACTGGCAGAAGATTCCGTATCAGACTTGATTTAATTTTATTTATTTGTTTATTTATCTTCAGTAGCAGGCTCGAAGCCCATGAACGCACAAAACACATTATAACACAACCACAAAGACTAAGAAAAAAGACTAAAACAAACTGCTATGCCAACTTTTAAAAAAATGGTGATTTAAAAAACAAGTCCGATGACAAAACAGCATTGACAAGCGAATTGTCACTAATTTGCAATGAATGCCATAGTGAGAAAGCAAGTTTCCGCATATTGTCCGGTAATGATGAAACACTGTTTAAGACAAAGTTTAGAAGCACTGCACCATCGTGGCTCCTGTAACAGTTGTCGAAACGCATATGCATATGCAAAACGTAACTTGTTGACACCACAGCTGACAGCCATACATTGGGAGTGCAATATGCTCTGAACAACATAGGTTTTGTGTTCAACGATCAGACGAAAACTTTCATATAATCATGTTTGCTCTAACATGCAAATATCTAGTTTGTTTCAGACGATAATTGGACTATTTCAAGCAACGTTAGATAATGTACGACTGCATGTAATAGGCCTAGATGAGGCGCTGCGTAGAAAATCATCATGCACAACATAAGTTACTACAGTGTTTGGTCCGGTTACTTATCATGTCCGCATCACGCGTTCTGTCTAGTATGGGTTCATAATAATTTTAAAGCAAACAGTGTAAAAAACCAAAATCGGTGTGTACGTTCCCAAGAGCAGAAGTAACCGATACGCCAATTTTCAGTTCAAATGGTTAAAGACCAAGATTACAAAAAAGCACGTGAAACACATCTCGAGAAAATGACGTATATTTCCGTCATCGTGTGATTTGTCCGCATGACCTACTTTACTGTCAACGGCTGAGACGCTCGTCAACCGTCAACGAACGACCGCATATAATGTCGGCACTCGGCACCGACATCTTCTCTTGTTTCACAGGAGAACTGGAAGATGTTTCAAATCGAGAGTTGTTGTGTATTAAACTACTGAGGTCAAGCGCCTGTTTAACCTGGGTACTGTTAGCTCCGATCCAGAAGTGTAGATCGTATGCCAGTTCTTCACTGTTCGGATCCGGCTTGTACGTCTGTCATAACAACACTGACAGTCAATAGACAGCGAGTCAATGCGAGTCATATGCACAGCCACAAAAATTGCCTTATTAGTATTTTGCAGATACGAATTATTGTTCTCTTTGCGAGCTTTCTATTAAACTTTTAAAGTCTACATAATGTGATGGCCTGTGACGGCCTCAAAAACTGTTTTAAAAGGCATCAAAAATATACACTCATTTTCACTCAATGGACTACTTCACTAACGGCATAGATGTAAAGTTTTACACAGATGACAGATAGTAGGGCCTATGGCATAGAAATCAAAGCATGTGGTAGACGTAGAGTATGTAAGACAGATAAATGGGGAGAATGTTACACAAACATTCATGCTTCCACATACTACTATTATAGCTACGCTGTAGGTCTACTGTTTACACCACTGCCAATATTGCACAACCTTACAGGCCTATCGGGCTTAGACTGTCAGCATTCTCGTAAGCTGATCTACATCTTGCAAATGACAAAAATATTGTAATGAATACATACTAAAAATAAGGCGCAAATTGCTTTCGAAATACTGATTACGCATAGGCCTATACGTAGGCCGTAGGCCTATATCATATGGCCGACATACATGTACGTACGTTAAGAACGATGTATGAATCGCCGTTGTAGAACTGACCATAGAGATCCTTAGACCACGACTCAACGTTAAACTTCTGCAAGTTTGCACACGCAAAATCGACAGCGCCAAAATAATTCCAGAAACCAACACCATACTTAGTAGGCCACTATATAAAAGTGTAAAGAGTTAGCACAGGCTAATCGATCATTAGAGACGTAGAAGTTTTAAGGGAATGCAGCCATACTGTCACTGGCAGTGGTTAAACATGCGTCTGATGGGTGTCGCGGGGGTTCAACCGCATGCTGTCTTTGGCCAATCTTCTCAGTTAGACCTATTACTAGGTCCTATTACACGCAAATATACGCCCGGGATGAGCGCTAACCCCTAGTTCTTCAGTCTATCCTATAAGATTCCTAATGTCTTGTCCGTGCATCTCATAAGCTGCAAAACGGTCGAGCAAAAGAAATTTGTGCAGATTACATTAAGTACAACAGACTAAAGCATGGTTATTTTACCCTCTTGGTTTACACTGTAGGCTACAGTACTACGTGTATATAATATATGAGCTCTGTGTGTACAAATATTACGCAGGAGCCGGACTTTTCGGAAGCGTACGGAGAGATGGATCTGACCACCGACCCTCATGCAGTCTTAGTCAAACAGCGTAGCGAGGTACAGTGTAAACGTACGTAATTACAAGCAGTGCATCCAGTGTCTGGAGATAGCGTCATGCAGAAGCGCCTGGCTGCTAATGCATCAGCAGCAGGTTTCCTGGCGCCGCGGCCAGCAGCTGTATCCAATCAAAGACGTGTGCTGCATGCCTCATCACTCGCTACTGATGCCTCATTATTCACGCTTACATGGCAGTGTATGTAACCGCGACGATTTGCAGCGAAGAATCGGGGCGCTCGAACCAGCAATTGTAACTATGTGCATCCATGGAGCTGCCAATAGCGGATAAGACCGCAGGAAGGCCGACAGACATAGGCCCTAGTATATAGTAGACACTAGACAGCGTGTGGTAGCTACAGTACGCAGTATGGCATCAGATAACGTGCAGTTAACTTGTACGAAGTTCCACGCAGCCGCAGCAGAGCAGCGACCGTACAACTAGCACAACGGCAGCTGCAGACTGTCTAGATCTGTTTACGCAAAGAAGTCCCGTTGCCGGCACGAGCGCAGCATGGTACTCGAACTAATGCCAGTCTCGCTCGCACGTGACGTAAACTCAACGCTACCATTACTTACCACCAGACCCATGATTACTTTTTCAACCGCAATTTTAATATTATTAAAGCAACGTCGCCCTTTAATCGGCATTCTGTTTGGAGACACGAGACATGCAGATGCCGGGCATGCAGCGAACCGGCCGGCAGTCAAACTCGCGATCACGACGCTGTATCTGGCTACTACGCCATCAGGCCCAGTATACGTATAGCCAGTTACAAAATGCGAATGTTATGATTATGCTGTTCTATAGCAATCAGCCATACAGGCTAGCATTTGTCGGAGTAATCCGTAAAAATTAGCCAGCAGATTTCAAAAGTTCGTAATTTTGGTAACCAATGGTCGTCTGATATCGCTGTGTATAGGCGGCAAAGCAGTGGCACAGTAAATTTGAATACAGAAAGTTTAAAACGTCCTGTCTGTTAACAAAGCCGTGTACGAATATAAAGTCAAATTGTACAGGAACTTTTCATGCATTTGAAAGAAAGCACCGAGAAAGTTTACAACTCTGTTTAAGACTGACTGTTTTATTCTTGGCGGTGTAGAATAAACTTAAATTTTAAAAAATGCTGCAAAAACTCCTGGCTGGATCTGGATCGATATCCAGATAGATAGGCGGGGCGTCACTAAAAACCTGATCACTTGTTTGCTGACTAATTTTGCACATTACAAAAAAAACGTTTGATGTGGGATGGCGCTTGTTTAGGCGAGAAAGTAATCCAGAAAATGCATGCGTTTGCATTATCATAAATTCTTAATATCTTCCACAGACTGCAGCGTCAGTTGCGAGTGCGCGGACGTAGCTTAACATCGCCCGCTTGCTGGCATTCCTGGCATCGCCAGGTCTCATATGATTTCCAGTCATCGCCAGACCGTGAATCAGTTCTGCTCAGCACAACGATCAATTACACTCGGCTACGGATGGCAAGAATTCTGGTTCTTCCGGTGCTACGTGCATTTAGGCCTAACTTTTGCCGGAAATGCGGGAGTTGTCTTTGGCACCTTTTTAAATTGGCAAGTCTGCAGCTGTCATACTTTGTGTAAGTCAGTTACATGCTAATTGTAAGTGTAACCACGGCCACGTAGCATGTGAAAAGTGTAAACGTAGCTACAAAATTATAAAGTCGACAGCTCCTGCGATCGGTCGACCACTGTAAGCGTATATCGCGGTACCGACGAAGTATATTCGGCTGATGGGCGTTCTCTGCCGGAGATCATAGAGCCTGGAACTCGCTGCCTGTAGAATGAACTTCGTGACTCATCATGCTGTGATGGGGGCGTTAGGCGAAAGCTTAATGGGGTGTTTACACGATCCAGCAAACGTCCAGCATCAGCACGTGTATTTTGAATACATTTGCTGGAAGTTTGCTGGACGTTTGCTGGATCGTGTAAACATCCCATAAGGCAACATTGGTAGGCTAATCACCGCTCATAGACCACCGCTCACTTTTTGTCGTAATGTGACCGTTGTGGCGTAGCTTATAAACCCATTTTTAAAAGCCTTTAGCTGACTCACTCTTTAGCAAATTTGCTCATAAGTAACTTACTCGCTATGCAAGGTCTATACCATACCAAAAACGCGAGAGATTGTAAAGCTGCGGTGGTCGTGACTCTGGCTCTGGTTTTTAGTTCTCGAACATAGTTGGCAAACTCCTTCAGCCGAATATCACGCCAACTGGAGAATATGCAGATGACCTATGGCAAACGGTTCTTGGAGTAGCCCAGAAATGGTGCTTCAGCAATGTCCTTATTGTCAAGAAAAAGCAGCGTTCTCGCCAAGTACCCATATATTTCCTTTATCTTCTTTATCTATAAGACGTTGGGCCGCGCTGTTGTTAGGTCTACTGATGAAACAAAACACAAATCTATATAGGCCTATTGCGTGCATTATTTCATTGAAGTAATAACCGGCAATTGTACAGTAGATCTGAAATGCGCACTTACAACAATTCGCCAGATCTGAAGTCCGACCTCCTGTCCAGCGCCTTGCCACGCAGGCTCAGTTTCCGCAGCTTCCTCTGTCACACAACAGCATCAACGACGAACAACGTCATTAACAGACTAAGCACATATTCGCAGCTTCCAAAAAGTATTAAGCAGCAAGTTATACGCCTTTGCAAGCTGATCGAAGCTGGTTTTGCTGCATGTCGTCATCGTGTATGCTGCAACTCTCTCATCTGCATGTATATTATGCGAATAATGAATTATAGCCTACTCATTACAGTGTTGTTAAAGTAAATTAAATTGCATTAAGTGCATTACGTTGCATTACATATTGTTTTAAAACAAATTTTTACAGAAAACTAAAATAACATACAATAGGAATGAAAGTACAGTCTCACTTTTTACTTGTTTTTCGGTGTCTGATCCGAACAGAGCCAGGTTCGAGTCTTTCCAGTCATATTTTTTCGGCTTCACTAATCCTAAACAGTAACAAACGCACAGTTTTCATCGGTTTGTTATTATCAAAACTACTTTACAATTATTGACTTCGTAGCGTTCTGTTTCTGCGTGCGTGTTGCGAAGTAACGGAAAAGTTACGAACCGATTTCAATGAAATCTTTTATAGAGACGTTAAGCATAACCTAAGAACAAATGGATTGGATTTTTGTGGCAAACTGGATGACTCAGATCCTAACTCGAAAATATTTAAAGAAGAAGACAAAATCATGAAATTTGCTAGCATTAAGCATTAACATGATGAATAAAACGACAGATAAGCCCTATTTTTACCAGCAGCAGCAAGTCATCGTGTAGATCTTATTACTCCGACGGCAAGAAACATTCTACATGCATATATTTTATAAACGCAGTGTCTATGATCACGGCGGCAGCGATCATAGCACCGGTCTTTTACAAAGCATCAGTTTATATGCTTGTTCATTTCGACGCACAATGACTGGCGTCGAGCAAACAACTCAGTAGGCCTGTTGAGTAATTAGGCTACTCGTTTTTGCTCCCCTCCATAGCGGCAAGCAGAATGCACAGGTGATACATTCAGGACCGTATTAAAACGTGGGGTCGTGGGCAGCTGTCGGTTGTGGGAGCCAGTATGTAAGATACCAAATGTAAAAACCTTGACATTAAAACATATGCAATCAGTGATGGGCATCAACTAGGCTTATGTAGGCTAATTCAACAACTGTCACTAACACTGCTTTTTTTAAAGGGTACCTAAACCTGGGGCGTCCATCCCCCAGTAGTCTGTGGAGCAAGTTTCGTCACCTAAATCAAGGTGAGCTGCCGAGAACGAGGCGATGCTGTCGATTAGTTGTAGGGGAGGGGGGTTGTCCAATAACACTGTTACGGGGCCCCTAACCCTAACTCTCACCCGAGAGAAACTAGAGATTGGAGGTTGAACCCCCAGTCAAAACTTGCAATTGCCTACTTATGCTACCAGGCGGCAGCACCGATCAGCGATTTAGCGTTCTGCAGAATTATTTCGTAGGCTACACTTAATTCTTTTAATTTCAGGCACACCGTTATTATCAATCACCGCAGCTAATAATTCTTCGAAAAATTAATTAATATTGCGAGGCATGCATTAACGATAGGCCTAACTTTCACATATCAGTTTTCACTAAACAGATTTACTAATTCTACTAAACTGGTCGTTTGCGTTTGTAAGGACATAGTTGTAAACTTTTGTAAAGACGTTTGTAAAGTCATAGTTACGCATACGAAGACTAAAGGAGAAAGATTACTTTGCATACGAAATTCCTACGATTGCCTTACAATACAATAATGGCAAATGCATTGAGATGTCGACGGTCGAGAGAGAGAACTGGTCCTAATGCAATTAAGGAAGTAGCGCCAGCTTACATAGCCGTAAAAATAGACAGCGTGAGTCATGCATCGTCTCGATCAGGCCAGCAGAGTAACAGAGATCTGACAAGGCCTACAGCTACTACAAGCATGTTATGTAAATATACCTGTCATTGTTGTTTGGTCGAGAAAAAGCAAAGCCGAAGATACAAGTTCGCGTTATCAAGACTAGCTGTGAAATCGAGACTGGAGTCTACACCTGCCGCAAACTGCACTCCGCCAGCCCACTGACAGTAGGCTACGTCTATAGGTAGGCTACTGTTTATTACGAGGCCTACTGTCCGCCTGGGGCTGCGTAAAACATACCAGCTAAGCCTATAGCCTCCAAGCACCGTCACGATAGCACACGCCTAGTATCCAGACACATACTAGGCCTACACCTACACCTCGCGTTGCAACAACTGCCATCGAGTGTTCTCAGAAACAGCGCTTTTCCAGTCCAGGTTCGTTAAGGCCGTGGAAGTAGCCAGTAAAAAATACATCTAGGCATATCATCGTCGCCGACGGTCTGACAATGCAGATGCACGCATCAGCTGCTACTCCACTCCGGACCACTAATGTCTGTCTTATACAGCCAGGCTTGCCGTGGATATGAAATTTCCCATCCATATCCAGATCCACAGACGCCTAGCCTGCGTATATGCAGCCCCAATTTTCGCAAAATACATCAGTGCAATAGTGTTCATCTCCGCCCCCCCCCCGAAAAACATGACATATTCCCTACTTTAAATTGTTAAAAAAATAAATGATAATAAACAAACATTAGCATTATCTCAGTTGAGTATTTCCAAGTTTCATGAAAGTCTGCATAATTTTATTGTCCCTGTTCGTAGGGTACGGTATGTCGTGTGTCTGTCGTTTGTCTGTCCGTAACACATGTATTGTGGCTAAACGGTACGTCGTAGAGGGTCGGCGATCGTACCATTGGATAGGGCGATGGCAACTTTATATAGACTGTCAAAAGTAACCATGTTTCTACCTGCAGCGATTTGGCCGCGATTTTGAATGCAACATTGCTGCCTATAGCCGTCACCTATCGTATCGTATGATTCGTATCCCTATGTTGATTCCAGCATTCGATAAAACAGCGTCACCATGGCGTGAATAACACTGTAGTCACTCTGGGAAATTGCTTTCTTTCTGCGACCTGAAGTCGGACGCTGGCCTTGGGATATAAGGAATAGCTTACGGTCGGCACACCGAGCAACAGCTGGGATTTTTGTTTTTCAAGACTTAGGTTGCATTCATGTACGATTACAGATATAAAGTGGAGTGGGCGCTTTTGAGGCGCTCTTGGTTTGTACTTTCTACTAGCATTAAATATGTTAGTAAGCAAAAAACGCTTCATAAATAATATAAACAAACTCTCAAATGGATAGACCTTTTGTTGCCCAACGAACAGTATCAAAGCACAGTAATTGCGGTGAGCTTAATCTGGTTCGCTAATAAAAATTATGCTTATTGTGTCAGCACTAAGCAACATGGGGACATGAAATCAGGCGTCTTGCGATCCCAAAATGCAACCATTTTGCAAGCTCGGTGTGTTAGTGCACTGTCTTGCTCGAATGCGTAAAAGTCCAACTATCCCCACAGACACGTAAATGCCATCGCTTTGCATGTTTTGTAACTGTAACTGTGAAACTTCAACAATATGTCATGAATGAACCAGATTTTTCACCATTGGAGCTGGGTAGCAACTGACAGCACCAGTTGAGACTATCCAGTTTGCACCCATGACACATTATGACGTCAGCCTTACGTTAGGACTAACAAAGAATATTTAATCAACTGCCATATTTTGTTGCAATATTTTGAATTAGTATTTTTTCAGCTACAACTGGTACAAATTTTGTGTAAAATGATCATCATTTGAGTGAATTATGAAAAAAAACAAAAAGGGGTCCTTTTTATGAAACACCGTGTAGATGCAGTTACTGTCAAGCAATCCGTTTAGTATAATTAAGCTCTAAATAAAACAGCTCTTCTTCGTCCACAAATCTCATAAATCTCACCCAGACAACTAAAACAAACGCTGTTTAAAAGCAGGACTATGCGTGCGAGTTACCTGTGGCCAGTCTCGTTTAACACAATACACCAGCACTAACAAGCAGTGCACTAATATAAACGTTTTGAATCAACAGTCGCTGGCTGCAGTCGACTCGACTGTACGGCACCGTTTTACATCAGCCAACACGTAGGCCTATGGTTCTTTGAAAAAATTGTGCTTTATTCAAAATATAGCCCTATGAAAAAGGTAACAATGTCGAAATGATGTTGTCGTAATTAACAGGGCCTATGCCAAACAATGACGAAACTGAAATAAGCACGAAAGTTGACGATCTTAAAATGATATCGGCTGATTTGGCTCTAAATCAAGTTCCAACAGAAAATCTCCGGTCGCTAGCTACGGCAGAGAATCGTAAAGGCGTTCGTGTGCTAGAAAGCTACGTTCTATGTCTCCGGCACGACGACTGAGGCAGGCAGACGAAGCGAGTGCAACGGCGTATTTATAAAAGGCATGACGTAGAGAAAAAAACTTGGCATGCAGATCCAGCGCTTAGGCTGCCAGTGCCGATAGAAAGTCCTTGTTCTCCTTTCCTTCCTTGACGACGGCGATTGGTCGCAGTGGGTCCTCGGTCTTCTGCAGATGGTTCTGTAGCAGAAACGCATCAACAGTTCACAAGCTCTCTGCGAGTAGTAAGCGAGTAAGCTTAAGTGTATTTGTAAACAGCACAAACTGAACAGAAAGTGACAATGCGTAAGCGTACGCTACAGCAGTCTCAATAATCTCAAATCTCATAAAAAGGTCTTTTGTAGTCGTTCTCTGTTCCGCAGTCCAAGTTCTACCGATCACAGGCTGCGCGGTAGCGCAGCACTGTTGTAAGGGTGACCAGCCATTTCAATGGGAGAACCCAAAATTTGACCCACCGTATATCCCAAACCCCTAAATTTTTATTAACCAAAATTTGCACAGATGATTACGTCCGGCATATCTCCTAATGTGCAAAATTAAGTAAAAATCCGTTCACGGCGGGCTTCCCCACGAATAGGTGAAATATAACGCTTGCGTGACTTTTTGTATATACCTTCCCTTTCCTTCCCTTTTTGCCGTCCTCTACGGGGTAAACGACTGAATTGATTTTAACGCACGATGGCTCATATGACGCGGTTTCGCGCAAGGAAGTGCCTTTTTGGGGATTACAGAATTTAAATTCAACATTTTAACCTATTTTTGACAAAAATATGAAATATTACAATGGCGCAAATGGGGAAAATTAGACAATGCTTTAAACTATCATAACTCCGGCTATGTATAAGATAAAGTCGTAATTTTTGGTTCTAGGGTATGGCTTTCTGGGTCGGCCAATTTAACTGTGTCATTTATATTTACCTGATTGACCCCCGTTGCCATGGCAACGAAATTTGGGGCAAAATGGGCCATAACTCGGCCCCTTAAAATAATTGCGCGCTATTTGCACCTACCCCCTATTTTCGGACCCGGGCTATCCGATGGTGTCATTTTCATTTCTCCCCTGGCGACCCCTGTTGAAACGGCAACGAAATTTGGGACAAAATTGACTACAACTCGGTCTGTGTAAGAGATATCTGCACGATTTTTGCGTCAATAGGGGGCAGCACAAATCACAATTTAAAAATTCAAACATCACCATTACACAATGTCAGAAGAACTTTGCTGACTGTGTAATGGTAAAGTTTGAATTATTAAATTGTGATTTGTGCTGTTTTATATCTACAACCACGATGTCACGCTTATACTGTATATAAACTGAACAGTTTTTTTACATAAATAGTAGACCACAACAGCTGGCCAGCTTAGACTAGAAATAGCAGCAACAATAACAACAATAATAACTACTACTACTATGGTCGATACTATTTTGGGTTCCGCAAGGATCCGTACTGGGCCCGCTGTTGTACGTTCTGTACACAGCTGAGCTGGCCCTGGTCGTTGACCGTCATGGCCTCAGCCTGCACCAGTATGCAGGTTTACATCAGCACACCGGCTGGTGACGATGAGGCTGCCGTCCGACGTCTTACTGCGTGTCTCGTCGACATCGAGGCATGGTTGAAGGCCAGCCGACTTCGACTGAACCCCACCAAGACCCAGATGATGTGGTTGGGTTCTCCACAACAGCTGGCGAAAGTCAACGTTTCGGAGGTTCCGGTGGCGTCGGCACGTATCAACGTCTAGGAGACGGCCCGTAACCTCGGCGTCATCGTCGACAGCCAGCTGACGCTGTCTGCACAGGTGGCCGCCGTGTGTCGCAGTGGCTACTACCAGCTACGGCAGCTCCGACCGCTCGTCAGATCGATGTCATCTGACGCCGTCAAGACGCTGGTCCAGGCGT
>Ga0209367_1002301_pt1 | contig 25077 bp, 14 predicted proteins | sample WorMetLIZISLAND2_FD_187412 | JGI IMG/M metagenome (GOLD analysis project Ga0209367, IMG submission 187412) | Marine gutless worms symbiont microbial communities from Max Planck institute for Marine Microbiology, Germany - Olavius geniculatus... ... | reverse complement strand
TTAATACCAAATGAAGGGTGACCATAGAATTTTAAGATGTTTTTATTAAAGATTGACTAACTTATGTCTGCTAATCAAGTTAAATGATCTGTTTCAACAATCTAATGCTGTTTTCTACGTTTAAACATTATCTCGGATGTAACTGAAATGTTGTGGTTTTTTGACCAACTTCGGAGCCATTTTACACTATGACCGCAGCAATTGCCAGATGCAGCTCTTGGGTTTTCTTGTACTCTTAGGTGTGCTGTTTCAGAAAAACTACAGCAGCTTTCCCCACTACCTGGGGAGAGGTACCTCAATTGATAGCTTTTGGTCTATTTCTTCTATACTTGTTGACAGGGCAAGACACAATCATCAGTTGATAAACCACTCGAACTCTAACGATCGTCAAAAGCAACATAAAAGCCAACCTTGTTCGCTGATTCGAAACAATTGCATTGCATGGACAGATAAAATAATTTATACTAGTTCTACGTAGCTAACGTGAAAATGTTACTTTTAGCACTAAAAATGCAAAAACACAACATAGAATATGTAATCAGAATCAAAATTTATTGACTTGACATAACGTATTTGGACTCACAATCCTTGCATCTGTCTCCTCTGGTGGACGTATCACTCATCAGCTAGCTCAAGAAATAGACTATTATTCACGCTACTATTCAATCTCTCTCATAGCAATAACAAATACCAGTAAGTGAACATTACTGTAACAAGAAATTTGAGCTAATGCTCACAAGATGCACGAAAGCCTATAGCAGTTCCTGTTCGCAAACTGTCAGTCTGCAGCCATTTCGTCGCAGTTGATTCTCGAAGTGCGCTGCAGCCAAAAGTCACAAAATCAGTAAATAGTAAATACCCCTTATTTTGGAACTTCAGGGTCTTTCAAAGTCATCGATCTTGATACGACTAAAAAGCTCGTCACTAGTGCTTGTTGTGATAGGCAGCATGCCCATGCCTATCTGCAACCGTTTTCACGATAGACTGGCCAACAAGAATGGTAAAATAACTTTTACGGGGCTACCACTCTTTGATGCCCTCATGCGCAGGTTTCCTTGAACCTAGAATCAAGACTTGGGACATTCAAAATCTACGCTCAATGCTGAAAATTTCATATGCAGCTTTTCCATGTCTATCTCGATTGATTTCGGCGCAATTCACTCTTGAAATGTGCCTCGCAGCCCGAAATCAAGAAAAAATCCATAAAAACCTCTATTTTGGCGTTCAAGGTCATTGAATTTGGTGCCAGTCAAGAGCCAGTGTACGACTTCTTATTAGTGATCACAGGCTGCGCGGTAGCGCAGGACTGTTGTAAGAGTGACCAGCCATTTCAATCGAAGAACCCAAAATTTCACCCCTGGTATTTCCCAAACCCCTTAATTTTTCCACACCAAAATTTGCACAGATGATTACGTCCAGCATATCTCCCAATGTGCAACAGTTAGTGAAAATCCGTTTAAGGGGGAGGGCTTCCCCACAAATAGGTGAAATATAACGTCTGCGTGACTTTTTGTGCCTTTCCTTTTTTCTTGCAGTCTTCTACAGGAAAAACGACTGAACCGATTTTAACGCACGATAGCTCATATGACGCGGTTTTGCGCAAGGAAGTGCCTTTTGAGGGTTACAAAATTTTAATTCAACATTTCAACCTATTTTTTCACAAAAATATGAAAAATTAAAATGGCGCCTATGGGCAAAATTAGACAATGGTTTAAACCGTCATAACTCCAGCTATGTATAAAATAAATGTACAAAACATGAGTTTATACACTTGTTAACAGCAACATTTAAGGACTTGCACATCAAAAACAGCAAAAATTACAAAAGGTGATATTGCCCGCATCACACTGAATGTGTCAATGTCACCATTTCACAATGTCAGAAGAACTTTGCTGACTGAGAAATGGTAAAGTTTGAATTTTTGCTGCTTTATATCTATAACCACGATGTCACCCTTACACTGTATATAAACTGAACAGTTTTTTTTACATACATTAATAGTAACCTAGGCCCCATATCGCACTGTTACCAAGATACAGCGACTCATTGGCTAAAAATCACAAATTTTTCCTACCCCTTCTCATTTAGCACCGACATTCGGGGTGACCCCTTTGGAATTTATGGAAAAGCTTTACAGTTCCTAAAACTAGAGTCTTCTAAACAGCTGACGGTGAAAATTTGGCGATCCTAGCTTGCACCAATTTTGACTGATCCACGCGTGTGACGGACAGACAGACAGATGGACAGAAATGCGACGGCCAAGATGCGCTAAAAGCAGTAGCTGCTTTCACGCGTAAAAATCTTAACCAACCAATCACCTGACATCATGTCTACTTGAGCGCACAGTGCGCACTGACTGTAGTTGTGTATCTTCGTTAACAAATACTAATCAATGTAACAAGCAACCAAAATACTCAAATCAGATCAGGCATACAGAGCACTAAAACCAGTTTGGTCTTTCAGCCACATCAGAGGAGACATGCAAGTATATCACTACTCAGACAGCAGCTAGATGCATTTAGGGCAAGGGAGAGATTATAGTGGAAAAGGACAAACACAACAAGGGAGAACAGAAAGCTGACAATGTTCCGCAATGCACACTATGGACTGATGACCTGATACATTCAAATACTGGGTAATCCATGAACAAGTAGCTTGGTGACGTAACGATAGGGTGTATGTCATATTTAAGTACCATCGATAGATCGTAGGTCCGATTCCTGGTCGAGGCGCTAACAAATGGTTATGACTTGGATAGGTGACTGTCTGCAGACAGGTAAACCATCTCAGCATAACTAACACCAAGGTCAGACAGTCAGACAAAGAGACTCAGTCACTGTAACAAAACTAACAACATCTGTGTCACATTAAGCACCTGAGAACTACGGAACAATGCAGTGACATATCAGGACATCAAAGCCGAACTGTGCGCAGCAGTCTGCATCAAAGCCTGTTCTGTACTGTCCAACACAGCTGCAGCATTGCTGGTAGCTGATTCTGAAGATTGCGCCATGTAGCACAGCAGCGTGTCGTCCTCAGCTGACGAAGTCCCCGCATCAGACATCCCTGTCATACTGCCGGCATAGTCATCAATCTTAATCACTGGACCTTCCAAGTAGCTTGACCCAAGCATCTGCACAGGCTCAAAGTCGGAGATTTCGGCCATGTCCTTTGAATCGGCCAATGATGTTATGGCAAATTCAATCAGTTTCTGCGTGTCTATAAGCTCTTCGAAGTCACTTGTCTGTACGACAGAATTACTCACAGTTGTGCTTCCCGCTTCACCAGAATCTGTCACATTATTTCTGGGTGAAGAAACAAGCTGTGTGTCTTTCGGAGATTTTCGGAATCCTTTCTTTGACCGCTGCTGGCAAGTTGTAGATTTGATCGAGTACTTGCCGGTACTCAGACCAAGGCTCTGTGCCAGCTCTTCATTCTGTATCTGAATAAACAACAAAAACATTAATCACATGAACTAAGCAGCAATGTCATTTTTGGCTAAAAAGCAAACAGCAGAGAAATGCTGTGCTGCTGCTCTTACTACTATCACTATTACCATGAATACTAGCACCACTCACTATTGTCACCATTCCTAACTGTTATGCTTAGATAACTGTGACAAAAAAGTGAAATAAACTTGTCACTCGTGGTGGCAAAATTTCAAGCACACACTAAAACTGTAAGCACCAAGTCCAAGCTCATAAGCTCATACATGGATCAAGATACAGACCAAGATCACAAGACTGGTCTCAGACCATAAATCACTCATCAATTTCTAAGTGTGTAAAATGATCCTTAAACAAAGTTTTCAAAGCTGACATGGTGTCAACACCTAGAGAACAAGAGCAGACAGTACTGCAATTAACCTGAAATAACTTATTGTTTGTCAACTATACCAGAAAAACTTAACTCACAACCAGAATCTTGGAAGCAGGTTCAGTGGAGTCTGTATCTGTGGAGACTGGTACCAGCTGATCTTTCACCGTAGCCCGAAGCTGCTGCTGCAAGGCATCGAATTCGCCAATCATCTGAGCCAGTTGTGGGGCGGAGTTGGGCCGGCCCGAGTCCTGGCGAACTTTGAGTCGTAGAAATTCCCACAGCGTGATTGCCCGAGCTGCCTGACGTAACGATGTCGGCACGCAGTTGACGCCAGCGTCACCAGCTTCAATGCGCTGAGTGGGAAAAAGCTAAAACAATAATATACAAGTTTAACTTGCAAATCACCTAAGACTGATTAATAATATAACCAGTGAGCAACAACTAGTCCCCGAAACCGTTTGCTAAGACCAAACAACTGGTCTGAAGCCTTAAGGGCTGGCTTAACGGTTTAAAATGCTAAGCCAAGCCATTAAGCTCACAGTAGTTGGACCTAGTGGGTGGCTAAGCAGCTTAAACTGCTAAAACGTCAGTCTCTGTCATTTGTACTGACATGCGATAAACTACCATTTTCCCTTGTAGTCACATTACTAGCTCCTAGTATGCTACAGAGCCCAGTACACTACAAGTGCCTTATCGGATAGCCAAAAATGTGTAATCAAGAAAAACTACTGTTCAAAGTGCAAAGTTAAGTAAGTACGTGAAATCATGTGTCAAACTTCAGAAAATCCACTTAATATCATAACAAAGTTCATAGGCCACTCACTAGCAATGACCATCAATCTAATGCTCATTAAGTCATACTCATTAATATTCATTCACTGATTGTCAGCACTGGCACTGTGATGAAGAGTTGAAGACACATGCACTCGTGCTAATGATTCTGCTTGCAGCAGCGTAACCACATCACAGGTTTTATACATTGTCAGATATTATCCGTTTTTGCTAAACTGCTAAAACTGCTAGCAGTTGTGGTGGTAACAACAATGCAACACTCTTGGCACAAATTGGTCAGTGCTGTGGCTTATGTTCCACAGAATCAACAACGAACAAGTTGCAAAAGTTAAGTAAGTAAGTCAAATCATTCACCAAATGTCAAAAAGTCCATCTAAGTATAGTCCAAACATCATCTGACTCACATTGTCCGTTGACGAGAGATGCGTTTTCTTCACGCGGTACATGGTGTCGGCATATTCAGGTGTGGTGGGCGGCAGCATTGTAGTGATGGTCTCATTCACGGAGGCTGTGTTTGGCAACACCCGTGCTATCACATTCTGTGGCAATGGTTGATCAACAGCCATTGATACCAGACTAGCGTGAGAGGCGAGGGAGTCATCGGGCGTGAGCAGACCTCGTTCTTGTTCCAGCTCATGAGCGCTCAAGCACACGGCAGTCAGAGGACGGGTTCTGAGCAGCGAGTCTTCATCAACATACACAACAATCACAAGCAGTCATTATAATGGCAAAATGGTTTAAAAAGGTTTAAGGGGTATAGCTTATAATGGGCAACCCATCACAGAGCTATGGAGCATCACCTGCCACGTGTGATGACAGTGTTATCTATCTGTCACCAGACACAGGTGAACGTGCCCCATCAAAATCCCAGCCAGACAAACTGGTACTTATTTTACCTACCCTGAAGGGATGGAAGGCTAAGTTGACTTTGAAGCTGGTTATATACTGAGATGGTTTACTTATCTGAAGACAGTCACCCGTCTAAGTAGTGACCCCTTGATAGCATCCTGACCAGGAGTCAAAGCAACTTCCTCACAATCGCAAGTTCAATGTTGTACCATTACATTACCACACATGACAAAGCCCAACTTCCATTACGCCGACTTTGCGACAAAGTCCAGAACAAGTTCCCGACAAAGCTGCGGACTTGTTGCGGACGCAAATCATGAAAGTCCGCAACACAAATCACGTCGCCGACTTTCATGATTTGTGTCGCGACAAGTATGCAACTTTTTCGGGAACTTGTCCCGGACGTTGTCGCGGACTTTGTCGCCGACTTTCCCCACACATTGTTTCACCAAAACTTCATGGTTTCACGATTTGTCACCGTTTATGTCCGCGACTTTCATGATTTGTGTCCACAATTTTCCCCGCAGGAAAGTCTCGGTGAAAGTCTGCAAAATGGAATTTGGGCTTAAAGCATAGTGCAAACGACGTTCATCATAAAGCCAGCTATGGTACTAGAGAGCAACTATCACAAACTAGACAAGTATGCCAGTTGTCCATACAAAGCAGAATACTGTTATGTGAAGCCCATTGTAGCTAACTAATATCAAAGTCAGTTTGTGATGCCTAAGAAGATGGCACAAGTTAAAAAAAAAACAAGAAAAAATCATGGCGCAACTGGTTAAATGAAGTTCACCTGAATACGGTTACCAAAGTCTGTCTGTGTGTGTGCAGATAGAAGATAATAAAAGTACAAACCAAAACGTGTTGTTCGTCGTGGTCCAAAGCTCCGCTTCCGATTCAGCAATAGTTTTTCCGCTGGTTTTCTCAAATCAGCAACACAACCGGGACGACTGAGTGTGACACTGTGGGAGTGTTTGGCAGTGCGGGCGTGAGCCTTCAAGTCTCTGTAATGAGCGCGGATAATAATATGACAATACAGACATCTCACCTTATAGGCGTCACCGCTGACTGGTGCTATCCAGCCTACAATCACATATATGCCATAGATCTTATACCCAGCTATTCTTCAACCGATCTGTTTTAGCTGGCGGCAACAATGCAATGTTAGCATAAAGACTACAGCAGCAAACAATCGACAAGTAATTGGCTAGATTCTGTGATCCATGAAAGAATCCATTAAAATAGGTAACTAATTTCATTTCAAAAGGTAGGCACTCTTCCTTGATAATATTATCAATATCCACTAGTAACTGTGAGATTCATCTGCATACACATCAGCACAGAAACAGCTAAGAAAGCACGAAAAAGTGCAAGTAACCAGAATACATTAAAAAGCTGTAAAACAGGCATCAACAAACCGTAACAAGAAGCCCATGGGTCGCTAAGACTGCCGACCGCACTGGTTGTCAGTGACCTTCAAGGTAATCGAAGGTCAAAAATTATCATGTCATTTGAAAGCCAATATGTGACTTCCTATCAATGATCAATAGCAACATAAGCCCTGTCTTGCACTGTTTAGCCACAATAGTGCATAAGGGCCTTCAAGGCCATACAAGGTCAATGATTTTTATCTAATTTGACAGGGCGTATGCCATTTCCTATTAATGATTAATAGTAACCTTGGCTGTATCTATCACTGTTTCCGAGATATGGCCAGTTTTCCGTTGAAAAACGCACATTTTCCCTACCTCTTTTTATTCAACCCCCAATTTGAAAATGTTCCCCTTAGAGTAAATGGCTAAAATTTTGCATGCCCGACCTTAACACCCATGGCTAATTATTTGTGCAAAATTTTTCCCCTACGCCCTACCCATTAGCCACAATACATCCATTACAGACAAGCGAATGGACAAACGACAGCCATGACAACAGCTCAACCGTTACTTAAGTACAGTTGGCTAAAAAGCTAAATATACTCAGATAGCAGTTGAGATGTCAAACCTTGAAAGAGAGGGTCGCTCTCCCACTCAGGTCGGTACTTCTGGCGGTAACGTCCCCACTCCGACTGAGTTTGCATGTAACAACTCGACTTCGTCTTCTGCTTCGCAAACATCCATGCAAGCCGAACACAACTACTCTGACTACAAGTTCTACAATCACAACTTTTTTTACTCCTCGCATGCTACGTTCCTAACGTAGTGAAGAGACACCTCTTCATGAGATCAGTGTAATATTGAGGACCGACTGACGACCGACCAATGACTGACCTCTGTTCCTGGAAGAGCCTTCCTGGAAGAACTTTGAATGACAATATCTCCATAATGGTGCTAGATAGATGCATGGTCACAATGGACCACCCATAGGAAGTCAACTGCCGAGAGTTAAATGGTCACGTGACCGATGACGTCAGGTGGCCCAAAAAGGTGCTCTGAGGTGCCATATCTCCATAACGGTGTCAGCTACATGCATGCATTGAGGTATAACAAGACCAATGGCAACTAGCATCATCGACCATTATTGGAAATTCTTCCTCTCGGTTCCTAAAATCGGGCAATATTTTATGAACTTCAGGGAGACAATTTCCAATAATGACCTCGACGCCAGTCACTCTTACTATAATATTAAACGGGTCTCAATTAGACGCTGAGTCTCTAATACAAGCCAAAAGAACGAAAAAGTTCTTGAAAGAATACAAAAGAAAATGATGCGTGCGAGAATTACATTAGATTGGTCACAATCTAATAATACTTCTTGTAAAACTATTAATAACATGGCTACTGTACTGTCCACTGCCACTTACACTGTAAAATTTCATGACAATGTCCCAAATTTTGGTCAATTTCCTTACACTTCCCTATCAGCTGTCAAATTCCTGGACACTTGCAGGTTTTCGTAAACACCACGTGGGTTATCCTGACCATACTATAATATTCCCTGTAATTATAATAATAATAACAGAAACAATTTCTAATGTGCCATAACATGACAAATCGTTAATACCAGAGACAAGATAAAACACACAAGTTAACACACTATCTGTCAACCGCAAATAATTCTGAAAAATAATTCACAAGTAAAAAAATAATTACGATCTTCTTGGAAGGCTAATCGGTTTGTACTTAGCAAAAATATCAACACGCAATGAAAACTTCAGGAGATGTTTCGCACACAGGGAGACACACAAATGACTACAAAAATGACCTGCTAAAGAAAAGTAAAACTTATTCCGAAATAACACATAAAGCATGACAAACATTTACTTTTCAAGTCATTAATTCGTGATAAAATTATCTCGGAATATTTAAAGGCAGTTAGCTTGGAATGTAGCATTATAATTCTGCAGACCTGTCTTGATGGGCGAGTGACTCTGTCAAGTGTGCTCTCTTCAGTGGCTTGCTGTGTAGCTATATTCTCAACATCTGCACCCAGTAAAGCAAGACAGTGTGTTGAGAACGCCAGAGAAAGATTTGTGGTGAGAACCGTTCACTAAAAACACACTGAGTTTTAAACGATGTTTCGGTTATGAATAGAACTGTCAAAGCGTTAACTTTTTAATGCACTAACACACTGCATTAATTTTTTAGCGCATTGATTAATGTGTTATTAATGCATGCAGGCCCATTGAAAGGGAAAGCAGGGGGAAGTTACCCCAGGTCCTGCGACATTTGAAGGGTGCCACCTGTAAAACATAGAAAGTTAAAAAGCAAATGGAATCACATTTTTCAACAATAACTGACGTCACCACAAGCATAGAAATCTATTAGCCTGTCATCTATTTACAGTAGTGATGGTTTAGCTACAGTAGTTTAGTTCCTTAAATTCATTCAATTGTCAAATAACTGCAGTTTGACGGAATATTGGAACTTTTGCATAACATAATTTAGTAAATTAAATAAATTTATGCATGTGCATTAATTTTTTTAATGCATGTTAATTTTTTTTAAATGCTTTAATTTATTAATGCATTATCCCGTTAACCAATGCGTTAACTTGACAGCTCTAGTTATGTACCAAAGCAAAGGGCAACTGGCGAACTCAGAGCCAATGGAATACTGCACTGTATCCAGTCCACAAAGCACAGCAATAATGCAATGAAAATTAAATAAAAACAAAAACAAAGCAAAATTTCTGCACCACACCATTAAAAAGATGGCCATCAGCATTTTGCACTTACATGTTATATTAAAGCTGGCATAAGCATAATGCATCTAAGAAAACCTTGAAAGTTCCCAATAGAAGCACTGCAATATCTATACACAATCAGTGTCCCATTAAGCAATTTTTCCAGAGTTGTTTTTGGTCCACCAGTTTTCCAAACAAATCTTTTCGGAACCGTTGAAACGGGACAACATTTCTGGGACAAAATGCCTTTCCTGTTGTTGTTTATCCAACAGCACAAAAACTGAACACCAAAACCAAACCAAATCAAGTCAAATATTTATTTATAAGACAATCATCTGACCAAAAAAACGAATGATAACCACAAAAACACACCAGTATTAGGATCAGCATTGTTGGGTGGTGTGCAGCAGTTGTTGACATGTGCAGGAGACAAGGCATGAAGCTTCAGCTGCTGATAGTTCGCAGGTAGCAGCTGATCGCACCGAGTACAGCGAGCTACCGAGACATCACTAGGCACCGGCTCTATCCAGTCTGAACATTATACGCACAACATCCGGCTATATGTATAGTAAACCAGTAGCCTAACTATTGTTTACTACACATATACAAAGCCACCAAGTAACAGGTACTTGGTGGCTCAGTGGTTGGGGTGCTGTATTCGTAATTGAAAGATCATTAAGTTCAACTCCCGGCTAGTCTGCTAGCAGGTAAACACTCTGGGCCTCTTGTTACCAAGCAGCAATTTGTTAACGGCCGGGAAGGTAAGCGGTAGTCTGTCATCATGTGTATCATGAACTCAGTAGTCTACTCACCTACAGAGATAAGCATCCAACATAAGAGCATAGGAAACAGCAACTTTTACCAGGTGTTTGCTACAGCAATGCTTACACGACTGCGAAATCTAAGATACAGCACTTTCCAAAATCCAAAAAATTTTTCTCTGAAATTTTCTTCAGTCAACAACTTAGTCATGCGCCAGTTCCAAAAATTATGCCGTAACCCACATGATCTGTTAACTGTTTTGCAGTTCGGATTTGTTTTACTATGTTTGTTCTAAGCTGAACTTGAAAAATTTTGTACAGCAGATCCAAGGCACAGTTCCCTATCCAGTGGCACTTCTCAATCTTACATGATACACATGGAAGCTGAGTGGCATGACCTATTGATACAGCAGCACACGGTGTGGCCATCCATTGTATGTGCTTGCGATAAGCTGCAGCTGCAAAGCAGGATGAAAATATACCATTTCCTCAATTCCGATCATTTCTCAACATTCATGCATCATTTTTATTTCACATACAATATAGCCACAGCTTGTTTTGTTTCTTGTTTACTTTTGCCGCTTAATGCATTACCAGAATTAGTTTATATAAATTAGTGATTTGTAGCAAAAACCGGGTACCTGGACCCAGCTCCAAAATTTATTACCTGGTTCCAAATCTGGGTAATTAATACCCATTTTTGCACTAAATACTGACAAAATTACTGGAAAATTGCACTTTTTGTGACCTTTGTGGCAAAGCTCTATACTGCAAAGAAAATTCAGCTTCACGTTGATGGACATATGCATATTTGATACTGTAAATGCGTTAATGATGTTTTATACAAAAAACCTAGCTTAGCAAAAATATTTGCTAATTTAGGTATATACAAGTAATTAAGTGTCGTTTTTTCCTCAGTTACTTGAAACTTGAAATCTGGTCTGGGTGCCCGGGTAATTGCAACCGGGTACCCGATTCCTAAAATGGGTAATGTTGCAAATCACTAAGCTAAATACATAATACAATACCACACACCTTTAAGCAGTGGATCTGCATTCCATTTTGATAAATACTGACATTTATATACATATATAGCATCATGTGGACGTTTTGCCAGAATACTGGAATTCTCCACCTGCATAGAACATTAAAATATACATGCCATGCAAAATAAATACATTATCACATACATGCTTCAATGAACAACTTGCTTCTATTACTTCACCCATGGCACTACAGTGCTGCCAACTGGTGAATAGCCTGATACTATAGTATTGCTGTCAAACTAAAGAGCATTATTGAAGCAAAAAATTGAGAAGAAGAATAAGATTCCGCATAGACAGCTAGGTCCATTGTGAGGGAGCTCATCCCCTTGACGGCACTTTGAGCCGGCAAGGGCGAAGCCCAATTAAGCTAGCATACAGCCCAAGTCAGCCGGGTTAACCGACTGGATCGGTATACTTGCAGTCCTGGCCACAGGGCCCACTGTTGCGCAGAACTCGCCGTTTCTTCCCTAGCAATGGCCTTGACCACCACCAGTACTCATTTTACCATCCTACGGATGGTAGAAGGCTGAGTTGACCTAGTTGGCTGGCTCCGTACTGTAGACAGTACGCCGTGCCCGGTTAGTACATAAGTACTAACCGGGCACGTCGTAGAGTAACTTCGTCTCATCCGAGACGCGTTACCAACTACGCCATGCCACCAATTGAGGCAAAGTGAGAAACCAGACTTTGGCCTTTACAGAATTCATTTCTTACTTTTCTGGGCTCCACGTGACCTTTACAAAATCCATCCACTGATAACTTTTTTTGAGTAGCATGACATATGGACATAAACAGGTGATCAAAAGACGACTTTCTTTTGGCATGAGTGAATAATTCGAGAAACTAAATCAAGAGAGAGTGCATACTTGACAACCAGGTGGCAGCACAACTCCAGTTCCGGTGGCAGCAGTTAACTTTCCATGTTTAAGTAGCTTCTTGCTGTTGTTCTTCTGAGACTGACTCTTCACTCTATTTCTTACACATTCTTCACAGTTCACAATCAGGCTGCATGTGCAATTGACAAAAAGTCATAGACACAAAATTAACAAAGATAGACTAACGAATAATTCTTTGGCTATTTGCATATTCCAATAATGAATAAATTTCAAAAACTATAAGCTGTCTCACAACTCTAATTCACAAATTTAATGAGGCACACTGAGTTCATTTTAGTGGGAAAGAGGTATCTAATTTTGTCCGGCACCCAATCTTTCAGAATTACAAATGTTTGGAGCAGCCTGCCTGAAGTTATCATTTCGAACGAGTACTGCTAAGTGGTGATGCAATAGACTACGATGTGTCCCCCCAAAACTGTTGCCAACTTTTTGTAGTTTATATCTGTCAAAATTTATGACATTCCATTGACAGCAGTAATAAAGTTACTGATTTTTTTTAATCATTGAGAAACAGTGCACTAACTGGCATATGCCATTGCCTATTGGTGGTCCATTGTAACCATGCATCTATCTTGCACTGTTACGGAGATATAACGCCTCAAAGTTGCGTTTAGCCCACGTTGTAGGCCAAAAGTTCACTGTGCATGCTCCGTGTCACGTGACCTGTGGGCAGTGGGTCCAAAATAACCACATATTTGGAATTTCCAAGTCTATATTGCCTCTTCACTATACAACGTTTATAGGGCTACGATGACATTTATAGGTGAAAATTTTATACAGGAGCGAAAATTTCGAAGTCTGTTTTTGAGCCCAATTTTCGACTTTGGGGGGAATTTTCGGAGATTAAATATTAACTTTGATTTCTCAGTCCCAAAAAGTTTTGACCCTTGTGTGAAGCCACGTCGTCTGAACCATCGCGCATGAAAATCTGTCGGGCGGTCTGACCTGTAGGCATGTCATTTGAAAAAGGTATATGAAAATTTAAAAAAATTCTGTTATATTTCACCCATTTGCCGGGAAGCCCCCAATGGACGGATTTGCACTAAATTGTGCATAGGGGCACCTCGAGGATGTAATCACCTGCTTCAAATTTTGTGTCGATCGGTTGAGGGGTTTCGGATCTGCGCTGGGTCAAATTTTGCCATTCTCCATTGACTTAGCCGGTCACCATTAACACAGGACTGTGGTTATGTAATAAGCAGCTAGTGTACTTACTTACATTACACTACACCGAAGCTATGCCATGCTCATAGAATTCGGGTGCAGTACTCTATTCCAGCAGATGCTATTCTGACAGCTTCTGGCTCACACAGCTAAGGACATGTGCAGAGACATGGCCTTAGCTACGGCGACCAGCCTACTATAGTGAGCTTAACAACAGATGGCATATCATGGAATTTGCCAGTAGGCAAAACAAATTAACTCTACCCAGTGCTGTCAAATACATCACCAATCTTAACACGTAGTTTGGGTGTTTATCTATTGTCACCTAATTCTCTCAAATACCCTAACCCTAACACTAACACTAACTGTAACCTAAACCGTAACCATGCCCGTAACATTAATCACAAATCGGACTGCCATACACAAAACAGTGGCACCCCTTGTGAACACGAATGCATTTGCATCACTGCCATACATTTTGTTCCAACTGTGACCATCAAAATAGTGTCTGTCTGAACAGCGACTGTTGGAAGAGAGTGTGTTAGAATAGATAGAGACTGCCTCCCACAGAATTCAACGTTAAACTTCTCATCACCCAGTAAACTGTAAAATGTCAAGAAAATATCTACAACTGACAGATTAGAAAAGAATTTTGGTAAAATATGTTACCAGCATGTACAAAGTCATCCTCATATACACGAAGGTCCAGCGAACATGACTGATTAGCTTCTGCTTCGTGACAGGCAGCCATTAACATTACCATATATACAGCTGAAACTGCATACACATATACACACATGTACACACAAACTGACATAATGACTGTGTTTCAGCAGCAGATAACTAGTCACATTATGACCTTTGACCTTGTAATCACAGACCTACCCAGTTCAACTTTGTCATAAGATGCACTAAGTCTGACAAGAATTTGGTACAAATCCATTAATGCACATCATAAATAACTCAAGTACAACATCATAAACAGATGCATGCACAAAATGGAGACATAAAAATCGAGGAAATATAGGACCTAACAAGTATGAACAACGTCATTTTCACACAATAACTTCAGAGCTTCAGGACACTGCTGGCCATGGGCACAGTGCGCGTACTCAGGCAGAATTGTGGCTTTTTCGCCCCTTTGCTGTTTCGCCCCATGGATATTCGCACCGTGACTTTTTTGCCCCCTAGCTGATTCACCCCCTGGCTGATTCACCCCCTCACCCTAGACGATTTGCCCCCATTGAATATACCGGTAATGCGTTATTGAGGCTTATGTTTCAATTTACAGAAAAACAACAAGTAAGTGTATCGTCATGCCACTAATTAATAGTTACTTCAATTAATGCACACGTGACAAAAAACTGCATAATAAGTGATCACAGCTCACAAAGTCAGCTATCTTTGTTTTCAAAAAGTTGTAAAAAACAAAACAGGCAAATTTTTCCTTCTCAAAATACCGGGCTAGGCCTATGCAATCTGTCATTCATGTTCGACTCTGAACTGGCAAGTGATCAATGGTAGACGTTATTTTCAGTCCGGGCTCGGACTGATGGCAAATTTTATTATCAGTCCGCAACACTGTAGCAAACAGCACTCAAGTACTGTCAAGACTTTCTAAAATGCTAACCCTAACCCAAACCCTAACCCTAATCATAATCACTGAACCCTACACGATGACATAGACACAAATTGTAGTCTCTGCCGGCTTGTCCTACCGCCCACATGTTGCACGCAAGCTGTTAAAGTTAAAAGTCATACATTCTACAAAAAACAACTTTCGCTTGACCTATTCTCTAATATATTACTGAATAAGCCTGATGTAAATATGTTATAGTGTCGTGGCATGGTTCACAGACCTTCTATATATATCTACCGCTAAAATTATTCATACTGGAATCAGTATCTGGGCTAGTTGATTACTTGATAGTACTCAAACGCCTCGACCCGGACTGAAAATAAAATGTGACGTCAGTCAGGCCCGGACTGAAAATAAGCTTTTCGGTCATCAACAGAATACAGTGAATACAGTCTACGACAGCGTCAGTCCGCGTCACTCAGTTGACGATTGGGCCATTGATGTTGATTCACACAATCGTTTATCATCACCATACATAAACTGTCTAGGCCTAAAACAGATATTATGTATAAACCTCGATGTCAAATTACCAATATTCAACGAGGGCGTCCAAGGTGAAGGGGCGAATCAACCAGATGGCGAACACGCCAGAGGGCAAACGCGCCAGGGGGCGAATCAGCCAAACACAGGGGCGAATCAGCCGGGCACGCCTCCTAGGTCTAGTCCGCGGACTGAACTGTTCATTATGTCCACGACAAATATTCCTATAATCAATAAAATCGAAACGCGATAAAGTAAGCTTAGGCATACCAAAAACACGACTGACTAAATACAAAAAGAACAACCAAAATAAAAGAATTCACAAAAAAATCATATTTTTCAACGACTATCTATTCTGTCGAAGAATATATATCATTTTAGCTTACTTTACTGCTGTAAGTTATAACGTAACGTGTACTTTTTCCGCAGCAGGAGGCTTCATACAAAGATTAGAATTAGAGAGAGCGAATCTTTACTCATGCACGTATCTTTATTATTAGGCCACCCAGAGCAGTAGTTTCAGGCGTTTTGTCCCATGTCTTGCTGGATTTTGCGGCAATAAAGTGTGCATTAATTCTTGGTGCACGCCTATGAGCACGAATCCCTCACGATGGCTTATAAATGATGGTACCAAAGCGAACGAAGTGATGGAGTCTGGAAGGCCTAATATTATTAATTTCACTCGAATATTAAGTCTAGTTTTTGCAGCAAAAACGTTTGAAACTGAGTTGAGGTATAAGGGGTTAAGATATCTCGAGTCTTTGTTTGGTAGGTCCCAGTAATACTGGTATACTGCAATATTAAAATAGGCTATGGATAAGACAGTGTCACAACCAATTTAGTACCGATGCCTATGTATACATCTACAACGATTACGTCGCAGCAATAATAGATGTAAAACAAATTAATTGGAGCAAAAAACGTGTGGCGACGTCGCGTCAAGGTCGTTGTCTATTGAAGACGAATTAAACGACGTCCAAAAAACGTGCCGCCGACGTCGGCCCATAAGCAACATGACGTTCTCCGCACGTCAGCAAACTATAGGCCTACCGCTTACGAAAAAAATGTTATGGCGGACAGTCTATCACACAGAACCAAATCGAAATGAATTGATGACCGTTGGTTGCAAGCCACTCATCCTGGCCATCCCTCCGTGGGATAGTGAAATGGGCAGGAATAACCGACTTTCGGGCAGAGTAGTACACTGTATGAGGCGGATCTGTGGCTCAAGCTAATTGTTTTTGCCCAATGTCAATGTTAAAGTCTTGAAATATTTAAATGTCGAAATCGTCACTCCATTTTCGAACTTTGTTTCCTCCGCCATTTACAACGGGAGCTGGCAATTGATTATTGTGGTTCTTAAACGTGGGTACAATAAACAAATAAACAAATTTTTGGCCGACCGTTTTGGTCGAGCTTTGGTACGATATGTCCGTTCGTTATTTATCGTCTGTCTGTAACACATGTATTGTGGCTAAACGGCATGTCCTACCCGAAAATTTATTACACGATTAATTAGGCCAGTGTCACCGCTCTCCGCGTGCAAAATTTCAGCGATTCACTGCAAGGGAAACATTTCAAATTTGGGGGTTAAACAAAGGCGGGGTAAAAAACAGATTATTTTCGTGTTATTTGAAATGGCTTTATGTGACTTCCTAATAGCGATTAATAGCAACCTTGGCCATTCACAGTTTCTAAGATACGGCGACTTATCGGTTAAGAACGCACATTTTCTTACACCACTTCTGTTCTGCCCCAAATTTGAAATGTTTCCGTTGTTAAAGTTATGTCAAAAATATCTAGTTATTCCTGTAATAAAATTTCGGGTAGCTGAATTACTTATGATGGCCAGCGTACATCAACGTTACGAACAGACAGACAGACGACAGACGTACAGACATCATACCTACGATGGCATCACTCGCAAACGCAATAGCATGGCGCGGGTAAAAGCAAAACACGAAACTCTTGTCTATATAGGCCTATTTTTAACCAATTGTCATTTTTACTGAGGAGAAAATTGACAATTAGAAGTACACTGATTTATTCGGCCTAGTTTGCAAAAATCGCGCCGTCGTTGCAACGTTAGTACATAAACGAACTAAATATAGGGGCCTGTCACGAACACTATTCCGACAGTACGAAAAGTGGGCTATTTATTGTTCAACTAAATAATTTGACAAACTGATACCAGTATAGTTGAACGATAAATAATTCAGGAGTCAGACTAATTAACGGACATTTATTATACTGTTCATTCGATATCATCAAATCGACTGATCACATTGCTGTTAAATCTACAGTTTGCACCAGAATTGCGCAATGCATGCATACGTGTCGACATACGCAGCATTTATCAAGTTCTACGTTTAAATGTCATCAATCAATAATTATATTATGATTTAAGTTTCCAGATTTAAGTTTTTAAGTTGTGCAGTCACGCAGCGTTCAGAAAAAAGTCCACAGCGTTCTATGCACATCACACAGGCTTCTACCTCGAAACAGAAAACAGAAAAAACCATAACATGTGCAAATATTCTACAAGGCAAGTAAAACAGACGTGTCAATTTAAATTTCAAAAAATCTGAAATTAAACTAACCAGACGTGAAAAGTCTCAAAGAACGAAGAAAATGACGAAATGACGCATATAAGCCTAACTCGTGCATAACCGCGTAGGCTATGGTTGATAAAAATGTGTGTACCGTGTACCGTCGGTAGCCGTCCGTTTTTAGAAAAAACCTGCGTCTCTAAAATTATTACTGGACCTTTAAAAATATTAGCGCAGTTTTCAGTATGTTTTTAAAATTTTACTGAAAAATACTGTTTGCAACTAGCCTGAAATGTTGCAGTATCTTTGCTTAACTTCTCGTAAGTACTGCTTAGTGCGTCGGTTTTTTGAGTTGCTTGGTAATATTACATTGCACGTCAAGATATAAAAATAAATAATAAAAAAATTTTTCGCTGCCCCTCGTCCCTAATTTTTTGGTGGCTTCAGCCAAAGGCACGAATATTTTTATGCCTCCCTTTACACGAAAAAGCTGGTTCTTGGAGCTTGGGCTTTCCGAGCACTCTTAGAAATGGCTTGAAGTTCAAAAAGTTCTGCAAGTCGATATGTTAGACTAAAAAACTTTTCCGAAATTATACACCAATAAAACGTATATTTCTCCTAAACACGTATGAACCTAAAGCGGATATAACGTCATTGTAATGTATGACGTCATAGAGCGTTAAACAGAAACGATTTCAAGTGCCAGCGCAAACAGCGTAAAATTGGATTCGCTTTTGCATGATATTTTTTTCCAGTTTATCGTCGAATTTTCCAACACAAGGCCCTGGACATGTGATTTTCTGAAAGCACTTGCAAGTACGTTCGTGAATTTTTCATTTGCGATTTTAAATACTTAATAGCTAAAATCTGTGCCAGCCGTGAAAAAAATATACGTACGAGAAAAATTAGACAAATTTTGCAACTCGATAGCCCCCCCCCGTATATTAGACTAAGAAACTTTTTTTAAATTCATACATCTAGTAAAAGTTGTATTTCTCCCATACTCGTATGAGCTTAAAGCGGATGTGATGTCATTGAAATTTATGACGTCATAAAGTGTTAAACAGATACGATTTGGAGTGCTAAAGCAAGCAGCACAAATATATGCACGACAATTCTCCAGTCTGCAGTCGGATTTACGAACGTGAGACAGCGGGACATGTTTCTTTGGAAGCTCTGACAAATACGTTCATGAATTTCTTATTTGCAATATGGATACACAGTAGCCGAAATCTGCGCTGGCCATTAATAAGAACGCTTCTGTTAATTACGATGTCTTGTCAGGATTTGACGTTGTCGGTAAAATTTTATCGAAAAGTTAACAGTTAGTGATATCCGTCGTCTTTGTGAAAGGTTAAGCAATTTTTACAATGTACAACCTGGGGAGCGCTGATGTGTGGGGGTTGGGAACGAGCCCCAAAGATCTCCTCTAAATCCGGCAGTGCCCGGCACTGCAGCCCAATCCTAAAGTTAAAATTACCCATTAAGCTGTTCGCGACTCTGGCTTTGTACAATAAGACCACCCTACATACAGCACAGACTTGACTAATAGTAACTATTTTCTTTTTCTAAATTTGAAAAATTTTGTTTGCAGTGTCCGCTATCCAAACAATGAATGACTCAGGTCTGTGGTAAAAGCTTGGCTAAAGGGACCGATATGAAACGCTTGATGACGTCATAAGTTACAATGACGTCACATCCGCTTTAAGCTTGCATGAGTTCAGAAAAAATGTGTGTTTTACTGGTGTATAGATAATGAAAAGTTTTTCAGTCTAACATTTATCGATTTGCAAAACTTTGTGAACGCCTCTCGTACACCGTTATGAAAAGCTATAGTTTAGACTAGAGCTATAGCTCTCAGAGCCAGCCTTTTCGCGTAAACGGGGTATGACAACGCCTGAGACACAACACATGTAGACGGACAGCCGCATTTCATGTCAGCATTCGGCGTCGACCCGACATTTGTCATCGTTAACGAATGAACAAGTTCAGTTTTTCGCAATACGCAAGGTTTTGAAAAATCCACATTAAGAAGTAGAAAATGTACATTGTGCAGTCGGTGTTCGGCTCAGAACGGAGCGAAAAAATTAATTAAAACACCGAACATGGACACGGCCGTTAGTCAGTGGTGTTTATAATTAGCAACATAATTTACACCAATACTTTTTTTAAAAAATTACACCCACTTTTTATAAGTTATTTAGGCCTAAGTGTGGACTTTTCTCGGCACCGTGCATGTTGTATTTGAAGTCAGTAACTTGATGACGATCCACCTCGCCGTTTTCCCTCTACTGAGGCTTAATCATCATTCTGCTGTTGTCAACGTGCCACTCGGAAGGTAGCGTACCCCACCCATTGGCGACTGAGTTGCACGTTAGACATGACATGTAACACTGGTTGTACCACCAACCCCCATCGCGACCTTTGGCGCAGTTTCCTGCAGCATATTTATCATTATCCTGATCGTACGTGGTGAATTTCATGCCGTAGTGGTTGTAGTTGCCAAATTCACGATCATCAGCCCAGTCGCCTTCGTAATGCAACGAATCACCGGCATCTCCACTGTATCCTGACACTTCCAGTCCGTACTTGTCGTTGAGTTCGTCGCCGATCTTGAATGACCAGTACTCGGCTGAGTACCAGAGGTTTGTCGTCCTCTGCTGTACCTCAACTCTCAGACGGTAAGGCTGTGAATTGGTCAGAAGATAGATCTTCTCAAGGCCGAGCCAGAAGTCGCCGTCAAGTGATCCAGTCCCTGCTTTGTACTCGGCCCAAGATCGGTTCCAGTTATTCACGAAGCCCAGATGTTGGTGAATGATGATCCAACCAAATACCGACCTGACCGGCACAGCATCTGACTGGGTCGGTATTGCTATGTTAGTAGTCACGTTTGTCGCAACAAAACCTGTCAAATAAATTGTCGTAGTAACCGTCAGCCTACTACGATGCAAGCCTTAACAAAACTGTCCCACTGTTATTATTTTACAGTAATTTTAGCGTATTGTCCGTTAGCTATGTAATTGTTTTACAGTTGCATTTAGTGACGACCGGCAAAGGTATCTGTTAATAAATAGGCTACTACAGTTACGTCCAAAAACCATGCCAAAAGCAGCCGATAATAAGTAGGGTAAAACTGAACCTATGAAGCACCAAATGCCTGTTATAGTTTATTGCAATATAACTGTTACGATACAACTTCTGGTTGTTCCAGGAGCCATCTAATAATCTTAAAAGACTACTAAGCTCAACGCAACATGACACACCTGGAGTGTCGCAGACAACCGGACTGGCTGTAATGTTGAGACAAGCAAGCGGCTGTTCAGCCGTTGATACGCCCTGTATGTTTTCGATGCAATTGTAGTACAATCCGCCGTTGTACGTGTACGGAAACGAACAGACTGGATACACAATTACACATAAAATAGAATATAAAGTTATGTACATATCTGTCTTTAAATATAGACTCATTGTTTGAAAAGGTAACCAACACGTTAGATAAATTCATCACATTACAACCTAAACTAATTCAGTGTTAACGTTTCGGTAAATGCTGCCGACGATGTGCACTTTGATGATTGTAATATACACCGTGTCTCAATAAAAACGTGCCACTTTTATTTTTTGAATAACTCCGCGACACATCGGCTGATTTCAATAATTTCTGGTAAGCAACATGACGAAGAAACTTGACGCAAACGACTGTAGTTTAGCCCACCTTACTTTATAACAGTTTTTACACTACTTTGTGAAATGCAAAAGTCGTAGTTTGGCGGTTTACAACAATGAATTCATACCGCGGAGAGCATCCGTCGGCTCCGAAAATTGCTGAAACCACAAAATTTTTGAAAATCTGTTATATTTAACATTAATCGTATTTATTTTAAGATCGTATGTCGACGAACTAAAATGCGCATCAACAGCAAGTCAGCCGCTCTGAATCGCGCGTTATTGAACGTGCTGTTGGCAAGTCGTGTCAACTTTCACCGCTTGCGTTCATGCTGGAGGAAAACATTTTAAGCACATGCAATAAAAAAATGACGTACGACTTTCTGAGAAATAATAACTGTTACTCGTGTTTGTCGCTATTCAATTAATCATTTTTGAGCCGACGCATGCGCTACCGACTAAGCAGTATGAATTCATTGTTGTAACTGGCCAAACTACGACTTCTTAATTTCACAAAATAGTGTAGCAACAGAATTACGGTAAGGTAAGCTAAACTATAACTAATGACGACAATTTTTTTCGTGATGTTGCGTGCTAAAAATTATGGAAATTGGCCAATGTTTCTCGAAGCTATTCAAAAAATAAAAGTGGCACGTTTTTTATTGAGGCACGGTCTATAACACTTTATTCGCACATACATGCAGAGAAGTCACAAAATGAACGAAACAAAAAAATTGACAAACGGACAGACAAACAGACAGACAAAAAGTTCTAGTCTACTGTTCGAAAACAGTCACTCTCTTGCAGAGAGTTCTCAAAGTACAACATTTCAGCAGTTTCCATTCCAAATCTAGTGCTGTAATGCAAGTGACTAACATGTTATTAAACTTTCGCAATAACACGACTGGTTATAACTCACCTGTGCAGTTGAGTCCATCTCCGCTGTATCCGTGATTGCATTCACACCTGTAGCTACTGGCCGGGTTACAGGCACACACGTAAGATGTAACCTGAGCACAGGTTGCGTTTGGGTGACAAGCACCAGCTGCTGTATCAGGTGTACACTGCCTTGGATCTGCATTGGCGTCTGCACACATCAGAGGTGTATAAATGTGCTACGAAATAATGAACAATAACATCTCATTGCTTACGACGATTTTGTTCAATTCGGATGTCATTGGTCATATTTAAATTAATTTGATTCTTTTCTAAGCGAGTAGAGTGCAAAACGACTCAGCGTGTAGGCTTACAGTCACTAAATCATCGTGTGTGTAGCGGAAAAAATGTTGCTCGTGAAGAACATCCTTTTCATTTAAGATCTTCTTGGATCAGCTTAAAAGTTCGTGTCTTTTTAAAGCAAGATTTGCTTGACGTCTTTGTCCTGACGCCTCGTTTTTTAACGAAAATTTTAACAACGCCGAAGTTGTTCGCAAGTTGTCTTGGTCTATTTTCAACCATTTTGGCGCTATCTACTGCTGAAATATGCGATGCAGCGTAAAACAGCAACAACATCATCAAAACTTTCTATTTTTGATGTTCAAGGTCGTTTAAAGTCATAAGTGTTGGTACTCTCAAAAAGCTCGTCAACAGTGCTTGTGTCTATCTGCAACCATTTTCACGCTAGACTAGTCGATAGTAGTGAAGTAACGATTTCGTAGGGGGTACCCATTTTTAACGTCTCGTTCTAAAAAAAAAATTTTTTTTACCCAGAAACATAAAATTTGGTCACCAAAAACTAGAGTCTTCGTGAAAACATAACGTTGAAAATTCTGTGATCCTAGTTTGCAGCACCGTTTTGTTAATACCCCGTTTACACGATAAAACAAACATGAAGCAAACATAAAGCAAAACATGAAGCAAAATTAGAGCACACGTCGTAAACGTGTATATTGAATACGTTTGCTTTATGTTAGCTTCATGTAGGCTTCCTCGTGTAAACAGGTGTATAAGACGCGCTTAGCATCTGTCGCGCGTTAAGAGGCGAAAAAATAAATACGCACGCCGAAGCGCTACCCGGCCCTACGAAACGACAATTCGTACAGAAACGAAAACGACAATTTTAGGTCTTTAGTGTAGCGATGTTTAGCGTAATGATCACAAGTTACCTCTCAAGAAAACTTTAACTTCTTTCGTACAGATTGCTTGGTTACGATGATGGAATTGCTGTTGAATGATGACGTATCTAAACGTGTCGTTAGTTGGCGGGAAAGTCACTGAGCCGGTAGCTGAAGACGGCAAATTGCCATTATACTGGGCATAACGATACCGCTTATAAACTGGAACTGTGACTTCAGGATTGTCATTGGTCAGACCCGCCACGAAGTAGCTCATGCGCATTTCCGCTGCAGTAACAGCAAAATGTAGCAGCAGAAAGTAACAGTCCGACAATAATGAGTAAGTAAGTACAGTGTAGGTAAGAGCATATTCAAAGTGCACAATGTCAGCCAGTGGCCGAATCCGAGCCACTAGGCTGAGCCGCTAGGGGAAGCAGTAGGCCTGCTGGAGGCAGTGAGTTTTAAGAAGGCGACAGAAAGTGTCTGCAGAGGTGGAACTGCGGATGCTAGAGGGTAGTGAGTTCCAGACTATGGGGGCTGCAATGCTAAAACCGCGGGAGGGATGCAAAGGTTGTGCGGACATGTGGAACCCACAGCAGATTGGTGTTAGCAATCAATTAGGATAACCAACTAAGCAGTCTTTCGTTACGCGGCAAATTTTCGTCTGCAATAAAATCCTTGTATTAAAAAACAAGGCTGTAAAAAGAAAACTAAACAAAAGTGAATAAAACTGTAAACAAACTACATGTAGGTGTCTGCAATATACGAGCAAAGAAGTTTTTGTCTGTATGGCAGGTATATGGCAGATATACTCGTATAATATTGTGCATCACTGACATATAGCCGAAGCAATACTAGAGAGCTACTGACACCTGACTACTGGCAGAATTTCGTTCAAAATCGCAAGAAAATCGGTTTACGCGTAGGCCTACAGGGTGCGGCAGAAAAAAGTGAACCCTTGAAGTTTTTTGCCGTTTTCTCAGCAAACGTTTGGGATTTTAATTTGAAATTTTACAGATTTATTTACTGAAACCTTCTACATCTAACTGCTAAGTAAAATGTGATCTTGTTAAAAAAACGATGAAGTTATAGACTTTTAACATGACTGCCTACCGATTTTTCAGCATTCAAAAATGTTCATGCTAAAAATGCTATTTAATTTTCAAAAACTGGTTACACGTTACTGCCAATGACGTCACAGTGACGTTTTGATAAACAGCAATTTATATTGTTTATAAAT
>Ga0209367_1002300_pt1 | contig 25079 bp, 12 predicted proteins | sample WorMetLIZISLAND2_FD_187412 | JGI IMG/M metagenome (GOLD analysis project Ga0209367, IMG submission 187412) | Marine gutless worms symbiont microbial communities from Max Planck institute for Marine Microbiology, Germany - Olavius geniculatus... ... | reverse complement strand
AACTTGGGGTATTTCTACGTTAGGTCAGTGTCATCAAATGTTCATATGCTGAACACGTTGGGTTAACAGATTTCATGTGTGACCATTAAACGGTTAATGCCACGCTAAAGTTTATTCATTTTTTATCATCATCATCATTGACACAAGTAGCTGCAAAGCCAATTTGTCCTGGGCATATTATTTTGCTATTGCCAGGCCAAAATTCAGTGGGTGCAGGTGAGCTTTTACAGGTTCTGAGTCAGACCTGTCTGTGTAAGCCAGTGCTCCATCTCCCCTCCAGTGCTGACTGTTCAGATGTTCTGCACACTGTGTGCACACACTTACTGTGCTGAAATCCTGCCTGGTTTTTTTGACCGAGTTAGATCTGCCAGAAATATTTGGAAGCCTTACTTACTTACTTCAGTTCTTATTAGTATTGCAGGAATTGATTTTAAGGTACCATAAATGTCACAGATAACTGCTAGGACATTTGACAAACGCAGAGAAACTATGAGCTACGCAGATTAAACTGAATGTTTACGGACATTACTGTTGCTGATGGTGATGTTTCAGGACCTGCGCTGAATGCCTGGTTGACAAGTTCATCGTCGGTGTCATCCATCGACCGAGACATTGATGAGGAGATAGCATCGCTGCAGCTTGTCATCAATGACCTTGAGGGTGAGATTGCTGCAATGCAGCGACACTTCGACAGTGAACTGCAAGTGGCTGGGAACCAGCTTCACAATGCGGTCTGCATTCCTCCGCTTGATGCACAGTTTGCTCAGCGATTTGCTGACTGATTTGTTGGTTTTGTTTCCCAGACCTTCCGATCAGTGCATAATTTTCATCGGACTACACACTTTTTTTCTCTTCTCCTATGTCTGCGATATTTTAGTACAGAACTGTATTTTGAAATCTGATCCTGTTCAGTTTGTTGCAGTTGCTGCTAATCATACCTTCTTCTTCTTGCAGCATGTTCCTTTAAGTTGTGTACAGAGCAACAGAAATGTATCGAACTGAATTGAAACTGCTTAGTACACTTTGCAGACTAAACTGAAATGAACATAACTGCTGGTTTGCAACTCGCGCTTTAGTTAGGTTCATTCATATACACTCTGTTCAGAAAAAAACACCCCCTGACGTTTTCTTTTAATATATTTCCGTGGAAAATGTCTAGATTCTCACAAAATTTTCCGGGAATGTTTAGGAGGAGTCAAGTATTCCATCGGTGTAAAAGTTAAATATTCTTTGCCTCCAGTGATGTCATGCTGCGGAAATCTAAACATTTCCCATGGAGATATAAAAGAAAATGCAAACTGGTTTTTTTTTCTGAACACAGTGTAGTACAGTTTTACAGATGCAGTTGAATTGGCATTTCAGTTCTGTCATTTGATACACTTTTTAGACAGTTTAACTTCAGTCCAGTTCCGTTCATTTCTGTTGCTTCGTAAACACCTTAAGTTTCTGAAATTACTTACCATTCCATTCTGGTATTGCTACTTTTGATTGTTGTTCGACCAACTAGTTTGTTTAGTCATTTCACTTAGTTACAGTTTCAGCTGTATTGTTTTTTAACGCATTCAGACTGTCGTATAAACAGGATATTTCAGGGACAAACATATTTCTTGTACTCTGTCATGTGTGTGCGCCTAGTGTGAGTGTTGATATTTGTTTATATTTTTTGCAATATTGTGTGATTAGTTCTATATCATTGTTGTTTCTCAACCAAGCTGAAGCTCAGCAAAAGGGTCAAATTAAACTAATTGCATGACCTGTTTATTGGCTGGGTGCCCAACTGGGTAACTAGTAATGTTTTTTGTCAAACTATCCTACTAGGTGTTACAATAAGTCTAAACTTTGCTTGTGCAGGGAGTATGAAAACTAGACCAGTGACAGTGAATTTTGTCTTGATTTTGAAAGTCAGACCGAATGAAAAGCATCAGTTTTTGTGACACTTTTGATGACGTGATGTAAAATTGCCCAGATTCAAACCTGTATTTTGGGAAATTTTCCTGACTTCATAAATGCATATTCCATCTTCATTTTCATCTTGCCAAGATTGGCACGTGGTATTTTTAAAACATTTTGCAGCACACCCCTGATCTCATAGCAGTGTCTAGTCCCTTCCTCTGGTGAACGTCTTTAAAGTTTTCATGGCCTTAGGCCTGTACTGATGTCGTTTTTTCTTGTGAACGATCTCACATTCTGTGAGTGATTTTAACATGTGATACGAAGGTCACTTTGCATGTCTTGTGATCTACAGCGTAAAGCATTGTGATATGCTTACTTTGTAAGCCATTGCAGTGTGCACCATTTTTTAGCCAAGAGCAGCTGAATGCAGTATTGAAGCAGCAATGGCCAGAACACTGTTACAAATGGTAATTCGTCTCAGAGCTATGGAGTGTAACTTGCCATATTGGGTCACACAGTGTTACCTGCTATCTGAGATAGGGGAACATATCCAATCTATAACCCAAGCCGGATACGCCGACACTTGATCTATTTACTTTGGAGGGATGGAAGGCTGAGTTGCCCTTAGTTTGCAGCCAAGTTACTGCTACTTCTGTTACCGTTCCTATTGCTGTTGCTTCCATAATGTCATAAGGTCACAGGAAGGTGGAGGCATACAGAGCTGAGCGCTGTGCATTGAATTAAGTGGGTCTAGTTGATAAACGTTTCAGAACTCAGCATGTAGTACTAGAATATGATTGTGACAATGAATGCGTAGTTGTAATAGCTGTTAGATGAACGAGTTACATAATCTAGACTAGTTTTTGACCGGCCTTGCATTGCAGTAATGTTGAACCAGGGTTGTTAACAATGCTTTTTGGAAGTATTATCGATACAAAGTGATAACTCCAAATGGTAATTTATCTCAGAGCTTTGGAGTGTAACTTGCCATGAAAAAGTATTGTCGGATACCATTGCTTTTTCACCAATACTCTTCTATTATATACAAATATAGAACTGCATTTTAGTTATATTCTCGTGTCGCAATAGCGTTCTGGAGAAATGTTCAGTCATGGCATTAAAATGTCAAACTCTGCGTATTTCCATTAAGTGTTACCTGCATTCAGTTCACAAATTTAAAGCAAATAGAGCAAGATATTCAAATGTGCATGTTGCATTGGGAGGCTGCTGTTGCCATTAATAATTATCGCTGATCGATATCACGATTTTGGCTAAAAGTATTGCAAATGGCGCAAGCGATACTTTAGAAAATATTGGCAGTAGTTGTGACGATACTTTAAAAATATCGTCGATACTCTCATCGCGATAGTAATACTTGAATTAAGATGTTAACAATCTTGTGTTGAATCATATGCGTATGTGCTGTACACGTGGTACTCATAATTTATCAACAGATTGTTTATGTAGCTTTTTACATACATGTAATGTTTAGAATTTTAGTCTCACTGTTTAGTTAGCAAAACACCGTGCAAAAGTGACTGGATGATTTTACGTCAATAGTTCTACCTGTTAGCTTTTGTGTTACTTTGCTTTTATGTTAGAAACAGTGATGTTAGCAAATCCACAAGGTTCGGCACAACAGGACCAAGACGTATAGTGACAAGATCTTGGATTTTAAGGACAAGTCATAGCATGTTTTGTCTTTACAGCCAAAGACTAAAATCGCTGACCGAAACAGTAATTTCTTAACTAATTTGATTGTGCTATTGTTTGTCTGTCATCAAGTTTTGTTTGTATGCATAAAATTGTTTATAGTAGTGCAGAAAAGTTGTAGATAGCCACTGAAAATATTGAATGATCACTAATCACTATAATTCAATGTGTTTCTTGCGCCCCTGCCAAGTCTGGTCAACAAGCAAACCACTGTGTGTGTCAAATGTCAAAATCTTAGAATACTCTGGTTTCACTGTCTTGATAGATAGCTAGAAAACATCGCTTATAATCATCTCCGGAGCTCGTGATTTCTAAAAAGTGGTAATGGAAGTCTAGCTGGCGTTAAGTCAGCAGAATGAATCATTCAGGTGTAATTATTCAGTTTCGTACCCAGATCTGGCCCATGGAAAGCAACTGTTGCAGCTGTCTAGTTGATTTGCGCACTGTAAGCCATTTAGTAGGACTCCTAGCCAGTAATGTCAAAGCATCCATGTTTGCATAATATGTGGTATAGTCTGTCGCATTTACTTGTGTTATAACTTACACTGCGTTTATTGTTGTAGGCCTATTTATTGCATTTCATGTGGACAGACTGACCACCACTTGTCATAGTGGGTTAAAATTTAGAGGCAGGAAGTTGCAAATTACAAAAAAAAGGAGACACGGGAGCTGAAAAAATTTATTTTGCATTTAATTTTTTCCGAAAATAGAGGATTTCCAGCCCCAAATTTTGTATTTTTGGAACAGCATTTTTGAACAATTTTTTTCAACATGCAAAAATTTAGGGGAGGCAGTTGCCGCTGCCCCCTTGCCACTATGCCACTGCACTTGTGTGAAGAATGGGATTGGGAAATGTCAGGGGGGCATTTGACAGCTGTCGTAGGAAAGTCAGGAGATTAACCAGAAGTTGGGGAGCTATCTTGGAATGAGTCTAGCTGTAGAGTCGTCACAATCTGATGAACAGTTATTGTTATGCCGTATTTCTGCAGTGTTGTGGATATATATTAATGTTCTGTTGAATAATGAACAATGAATCAAAGTTTAATTTCTGTGATCGTAGGGTGTATCCTAACGTGTGCTTAGGCCAACACGTCTTCTACCCTTAATGGAATGGAAAGTGCATCTGTTTCATAGACTGGTTAGTGTGGGCCTGTATGGTTGATTGGGAGGTAGTGGTATGTCTGATATCTGCACCGTGGATCGAGTTTTCCGTTAGACCTAGTTGGTGTCCGCGTAGAATGCTCCTAGTGAGCTGCCAGTTAGCTGCCAGTTCAGTCTTTCTTGCGTGTACCGCGTAGGCCTATAGTTCATTAATAGGTTATAGTTTGCTCCTAACTTTTGTACGTTCGTACCTGCTTTTGCTGAATCAGCAGTTAGCTTGAGTAGTAGAGAACAATGATAGTTAGATGGAATCCAGATGTTTTCACCAGGACACTATTTTTGTCGTCCGTAAACAAAAATCATATGGAAACTGAATACCCGTGTCTGTTGCTTACGTGTAACCGCAGCCTTACAACAGGCTTATTGAATAGCAGCAGTTAGGCCAGCTTTCCACTTCCCCTAACTGTAGTTATACTTAGTACTACAGCCATATAGGCCTACTATTCACTCAAAGTAACGCGTTACGATAACATAGAAGCCTACTAAGTGTCGTATTGATCGATCGATCAAATGCAGCGGCGATCGCTAAAGTTCTGTCGCAGATCTAAACACCGCTTCTCAAATAGTGTATATGGCCCTACAAAAATTGTTGGAAGGGGTAATGCGTGGTGCTAAGAATCGTAGTCCATACGGTAGCCTAGGCCTAAGTCAACTGGCGTAGCCATATGGGAGGGACTAGGGGCGCGTGCCCCCAGGAGACCACAAAGTAGTGCCGAAATGCACCAAAACACTTCATTTTAACACCAAAAAATCAGAAAAAAATTCTGAGAAGGGGTCACAGCCCCCTATTCAGACTTTTTCCCTGCACACCTCTAGTTCCCCTACATTCTGATTTTGCACAATTATCATGCCACTGCGATAAGATGCATCACCAAATTTCGTAAACTTATAATGTGGTTCAAAATGAACTTATTAATGATATTATAATTTATTTATAAGTATGGTTCCATTCGCTCAAGCAATCTTCTTAAATAACGTCGGCGACGAACAATTACAATATAAGCCTGGCCTAAAGGGAAAAACTCATTAGGCCTAAAGGTTGGGCTAAAAATGCTAGTTAATTACAGAGTGCGTATAAATACTGATGCGGTCGCACGATTGCAAATATGCTTTACATGGATAAGTCAACGTATGCTAGTTTGTGGGTGCAGCAAACTTTAAATTTAAGGGCTTTTGGAAATCAGCTCCAGCACTATTGGGTTTGGCTTCACGTAACATGACTTTCAAGAAACTCATATTCGGAAATGATTGTATATGAACCACCAGACTACACTGTATTGTTGCTCGATTCACGCTTAACATTGAAGTGCACGTAGCTCTGACATCAAGGCAGATTGATTGACTGACATTTGCAAGATTCGTTTCGTTTAAAAGCGCGAATCTCTAGTAGTTCTCGAAACGCCGGCGCATCGCCGAACTGACGCGGTTGCAGCAACAGCCAATAACTAACGACGTCACGCCCCACACAACCAGTGCCCTAGGTGCCACAATTTGCCATGATTCGCGGAAATTCCAGCCATTCCGGCTACTTTGCCGACGGTTTTTTTTCTCACAGAACTATTTTGTTTTATTGTTCTGTGTTTCCGGTCGGGCATTAGGCCTATGCGAACTCTCGAATCAGTTGCGCACAAGATCATTCACTATGATGTTATTCGCATTGCTGTGTTGTTATTATACCTATACTTTAATGTGATTAACTGCGACACTTAGGATGACGCATTAAGTTCTTTTCTGTTTAGTTACTGCTCTTTATAATTACTACGATAATTATTAATTCGGTTAATCTGCGTCTATTTGCTCTACACAATGTGCAGCCTGTTCCTGTGGTAGTGGAGTATGGCTATAATAAATCCGCAACAAATCGTCGTAAGTACAGTTTGAGCTTAATCCTTCTATGCCTAAGTTTTTCGGCAGCCTCGCATGCATAAGAAGGGGTCAAAATTAACGCTCTCTACCAATACTCGCATTTTGCTCGATACTTTAAGGCATTTTATACATTACGCGAAAAGGTTTCAGAAAAAAAGACTTTAGAATTGTCTGCTAAAGGTTTTTATGTAAGTAAACAAGTAAGTAAATAAATGAGTAAGTAAAACTAGATATATATACCGCATAACGTAAAAATTAACCGTTTTTGTCTTTTGTCTGAACTTAAAGTATATTTTAATATTTTTATTGTCGAAACAGAACAACTAGTCAGATAAACCACAAATGAACACGAGAACTGAAAACAAATGCCGTTAGTTATAAATTTTAGCATCGACCGCAATACCGACGAGCTAATTTATCGATATTATCCGATATGTCCCAAGATCTGAAAAACCTGACTTATCAAAAGTAGAGTAGTGTATAATATGTTAGAAAATGCCCTTGATGTGTAGAAAGTAGAAACAGATAAACAAAATATTTTGACGGTATCGGCACCAAACAATAAATTATTTTTAAAAACCGCAGGAGGAGGTCGTTTTGACCCCCTACTTAGGCATAAAAGGGTTAAGTTTACGACTAGATCTAAGCCTACACTCATAGGCCTATTTTCTGCTCTAACAGATCGATGAATGTTCGTAGAATTGTTCAGTCTCTCCCCAGTTCTCAAACGTTTTTTCCGTTTATTAAACTTTTGTTGCGCTGTACGCTGAAGCAGTAACCCCGTAATAGGCCTGATCATTCTGTTCGTTTATCGAGCCAAATGTCCGGCTTGATCTCAATAATTCTCAACGCTAACAGTCGGTAGCTAACTACACGCTATGTGTATTGCATTACACAATGAGGCATTCAGAAAAGCGGTAGGCTTTATGTTGTGCTACGGCTGAGCGCTTAACGACCTTACGGAATGCGCGTATAAATTACAGAGATGATTCGGCGTAAACGGCAAAGTGCCGTGTGGATAGTTAACATCGCGTTAAGACGAGACGACGGCAAATGCAGCAAAAGAACACATTATGAATGAAATACATGCCACTGTGCCCTCTAAGTACCCTTTAACTCTTTATATTGCGTGGTACAAACAGCCCAACAATTCTTCGACGGTTGTTACTGTATACGACTGAAAACAAGAAAGCCCAGCTGTCGCTAGGGAAGACGCGCTACAGCCCATACATTTCCTGTTGCAGTACTGACCTTCAAGGTCATCCAAGGTCAATGATTTTCATCTCATCTGCACGGGCTTATGCGATTTCCTATTAGTGAGCAATAGCAACCTAGACTATTATCTCGCACCGTTTAGCCACAATACATCCGTCACAGACGACGGACAACGGATGACAGCCAACTCACTAGATTTGACGTTGTAAATCTGAACATTCGAAGTTTTATTTGATAACTTCTAGCCTGCGCAGTCACTGTGCAGGCAAAACACGCTAAAGCAAAAATAATGCGAACGACTTGTCGCCTTGTCGCTTACAGTGGTGGAACGTAGGCCACCGAGCACTTCTCTTCATCTACAGTGTAGCTCTGTTCTGTTCTGTTCTATGTTCATCTTCCTCCAGCTGGAGGAAAACTAAGTTGGGTGAAGACAGCTGGTCTGTGGGTAAACGGGGTGGCCTAGTCTCATAGGTATCAGAGAAAATGAGTTAAAAGCTGGTTGCCGTCGGTCGGCGGCGGCGGTGCTAATTTTACGCTCGTTTCGTCTGAGCGGGTCGCTGACTGGCTCGATGCAATGGGCGTACTTTGTCCTACGCAGACGAAGAAACGTGACGACGACGCGCGACCCACGAGGCGACCCGATCATCTGTCGCACGAACGGCCTTCGACTTCTTAGACCACACAGTCTCTCCGCTCTCCTCCCCTCCCGGCCAGCCATCAGTCGGCCACCCACAGACAGCACTCATTTCCTCGCAAGACACGAATCTCGGAATCGACGCAAGGAATCAGCGCGTTCACCGATTCATCTGACCGCCAATGACCCTTCTATATAACCCGCCTCGACGGGTCTTCTGCTTCGGACTCAGCGACACGCAACAGAGTCGACGTGCTTCTGCGACTGCATTCTGCCACGGTTTGCGCAGACAGAATATTCGGCGCATCTCTAGTGGTCGAAACGGGCATTAGAAGCGTCATCGTTACGATAATTGTTATCTCTTCTCCAGCAATCTCGCGAGACGTCGGCCGAAGCAGAAGACATGCGGCACGAGTCAGTAAGTGAAGCTTGTACAGTCCCTATCGTATAATCATGTAGGCTATTAGCAAGAAGCTTGTTATCATTCAAGTTTTATTGGTTTCTAAAGCTATTTTGGCTAACTATAGTTGCACCCAAAGCGCTCGTTTTCAACGTTGTTCGCTGTTTGTGCGTCGTGTGTCGTTTTGAAATTACAACAGACTAATGAAACGTCGGTAGTCTTGGTTCTCACGTAAACGCTCTACGGCCATTTACATATGCTTATCGAACTAAAGAAATGCCCAGTATATTTGATTTGGCAGTCATTAACACAATTCTGTTACTTGGACAATTGTGTAATTTCGGGTAGTTCCTCGGAGCACTGAGCAGTGAAATTCCCCGCGTATAAGCGCACGGTACGTGTGCATAAGCGAAGGGGCTCTTCCGGCGTTGATGGCATGATGCGCAAAGCTTATATAATTTGTCGTTTTGCAAGACTACTTACTGTCACTCAACGTTCAAGATAACGATGCGATAGACGGACAAAGAAGTATAAAAAATACACCATTATAAAACTACTGTCTTGTGACAGCGTTCACAAACTGTGGGCTATGCTGCAAGACGGCCTAGATTGTCGACAGCGGCAAAGTTAGTAGGTCTATATTAAGCAGTTCCAGGTTATGTGAGGCTAGACCTATGCATGGGCCTGCGACTTTTGAATTACCGTTCGGTGATCACATGCATGACACGTGTAACTGAATGATAATGCATTTTATGCGGTGTTGCCATAGGCCCATTACACGTCCTGTCCGTTCGTCCGTTCGTTCGTCTGTCATCGCACGGGTTAGCAACTCAAAAACAAAAAGGCGTAGGAAAAACAAAACTTGTGTCAACATTCACTAGGGAAAAGTATCAACTTGCGTGCCAAATTGCCAAGTGGAGGAAGAAATTCTTTCAGCAAAAATAAAGCTGATGCATTTTTAACTTCAGATAACCCAGCAAAAAAAAATTGTGTTTGTTCGAAATTTTGTCAACATTCGATCATAACATTTCTGAATAATGTTACGGAGAAGGAAACAGCATTGGAGCTTACATTGCCTCTTTTCTTCGGCCTAGGTATAAAATGCAGTATTGCACAACTGTACTGAGCTGTGTCTAATACCCCGTTTACACGATCAAGTTGGCTCGACGAGCCAGCTCGATGTTTGCTCGATCATGTAAACAGGGTATAATGCAGAGTTTGTTTTCGTTATGTTCTTTCAGCTCGCCGTTCATCTAGTCTGCCTGTTGGTCACGTGGTTATCGGCATGTCACGTGACCAACGGCCTGCCTACAGACTTCTTTAGTCGTCATCATCGTCGACGTCATCAACACGGCACTGTACCGAGGAGTCGACACAGCGACATCGTGCCGCCGCGTTTCGACATGGACGTGCTGCCGGCGCCGCCGTTCGAATCGGATCGAGTCGTGTTCTCGGAGCGAGCACCCACATCGCCGCCTTGGTTCATTGACCGCTCGGCAGCTTCCGCTATCGCCCGCCTGCTCTCACACGACGACCAAAACAACCGGACAGCTTCCAACGACGAGGACGACGAAACCGACCGCCGTCATCACACCGGACGTCAGCGGAGGTCCGTGACACCGGCAGCGGATGGCCACATCAGTCTTCCATCGCACCCGGCGCTCCTACAGCCGGTCTGTGACAGCGTCAGCGAGTGGGTCCAACGGTTCGAGGCGGAGGACGTGTGGGGTCACAGCGTCACGGTGCTGCAGGAGATCGACAACGGCAGCTCGCGAGTCAACCAGTACTTTTACGAGACGCGATGTACAGGCGCTAACCGTCGACCGAACGGTCTACCACCCGCCTGCTCGGGCATCGACTCTGTGCTCTACGAGTCGGTCTGCTATGAGTCGCACGTCTGGGCGTATGCAAAGGTCGCCCAGTACAGCCGGTCCGGCGATGGTTGGACGTTCGTCAAGATCAGGGCGTCGTGCAAGTGTGGACTGGTTCTCAAGAGCACACTGAGGCAGGGATATAGGCTCGGACTGCTCCACGACATTGCTGGCTGATCGATGGCTCAGAGATATTCCGGCGTATCTTTCAGGACAGTGACTAAAATGTAAATTTTAGGGTCCCAGAACTCAGCGAAGTTCCAGGATCCCTATTGCTCATTTGGCGCCCCAAAGCTAATCGAAAATGTTATTCATGCAAATCGAGCGACAAACAGCAAAACTACATGAAAGGTACCGGTACAATGTGACACAAACTATACCCAATGTGAATTGGGTAGTTTGCTACAAATACTACAAATACGCTACAAATGACGCTTTTTAATTTCAAATATATCATTAAGACAAAAAATGCCGTTATAGTTTGCTGAAAAAACTAATTTTGGTCCAGCTCTGTTTTCTAGCAGAATTTTTTTTTAGTTTAGGCCGCGGAAATCTCGTAGTCAGTTTTGCAGAGCCACGGAACTAAATTCTGCGGCATTGCGGCCCAATTTGACAACTGCTCCAGGATCGTTTTAGAAAGTTCTAGAATATTATAAAATGTAGATATCGGAGCTTTGATGCTGTCGATTCGACGGCAGAAAGAGGCATTCGGCCAAAAAGTAGCCTGTCGAACATTCTCAAAACGCCAATATGGTCATTGGAGGGGGCGACATGAGATCGACTGTAGGTCATTGTTAGTTGGGATCCAAAGTCAGAATTTAGCACTGCACAAGTTCTGTATAACAGAACCATAGTACGAACTGTAGTAGTTTTGATCCATAGTTGGTTGTTACCAGTTTGTTATTTTGTTACTCTTTTAGACAGCCCATTTTTCACAATTATTCGCTTTTACTAGCCTATTTGTGGCGTTTCACTCGAGTTTCGAGTGTTTTCGTGTTTATGTGAACAAACTCAGTCGTTGTTTAATGTTTTTGAGGCATCCGTGGGGTCTTACAAAGCAACAGAAATAAATCGGACTGAGCTAAAGTCAGTTTAGTCCAGTTTGGTTTAACTTTATTTCTGTCGCTTTGAAGACGCTCTTAACGTTGTTTGTTTATCTGTTATCACTTTATGCCAGCGCAGTGCTAATGTATGCAGCTGCGTGTTGTTAAGGGTAAAGAGAAAGGGTTAAAGTCCGAAGACATCTATTATCCGTGAACCATGATAGGCTATCATTGCTCATCTGCTCAGCCTGACCGGCTTCGGTTTATATTTTTTTCCAAACCTGTCGTGTTTTGTCATTATTTGATATACATGTAGGTAGATACAGTATCCATATACGTCTTGTAGGCCTATGTTTACTTCTGATGACATCACTTCTATTGCCAATAAGTTTTACATGCAGCGCTGTATTGAAATAACGCAATTATCGAATGCATAATCATATGCAATAGCTTCTCAATAGTCTTGTAGCGGACGTCAAGGGGTAGCAGTCTGTGAAAGTTTTGGAGGATCTGATAAACGGGAGTTGTAAAGAAAAGAGGAAAAGAAAACTTTTTAACCTCTTATATCTCCCCCGTTAGGGGAGATGGGGGCACAAAAATTTTTCTTGCAGATGGGGCACTACCGGGCCCGTGCACAAGTAGAATTTCAAACCACAAAATTTTACGTGGAGTGGGGATAAATGTTTAATTTTTTCCCTTTTTTTCAGGGGTCAAATGCGCCGTAGAACAGATCTCAGAAACTGTAGGCGATATCAACCCGCTTTTTGCGCCAGATTGTTAGATATGGGCCAGAGGGTTCAATGCGGGGGTAAAAATTTTAAAAACTGGGTCCATTTCCAACAAATCGCCCCCCAAATGTAACCCAATTTTCTGACGATTTTTGATAACAGATTTCAAAAATCGTAATTAATTCAAAAAATGGTCCAGAAAATTCTAGGTGTGTATGTGGGCCAAAGTTCATAGCCGTTATCATATTTGCCAAAAATGTTAACCCTGGCCCCTCTCCCCTAAAAATTATGAGGGGTTAAATTTTTCATCATTTTTTCACTTTTTGCTTCACAAAATTCAAACAAGTGCTCCTCAAAACAGAAACATTTTTAAACAGTCAAAGTTTAACAAAAGATAGAGCGTTGTCAGCAGTTTGCAGCGAGGTACAAAAGTATGGGGTGGTCGAAATATATATTTAGGTGGTGTAAACCCCCAAACTGACCCACCTAATTTTTGGCCAATTTAGACCAAATTTTTCAAAAATTGTAATTAATTCAAGTAATTGTCCAGAAAGTTCTACATATGTATGTAGATCACAGTTTAGGGTCTCTATCACATGCAACCAAGCTCCCCCTACCCTTAAAAATTTGGGGGGTCAACATTTTTTCATTTTTTTACTTTTGCTCAACAATATTCAAGCCCGTTTTTTCAGATAGGTGAAAGATCGACGAAACGATACATTAACGTATGGGAGAGTATTTATAGCCCTTTCTAATGACGTATAAATTTACGGGGTAATTAAAATACACTTGGGGTTCTGAGCCCCTAAAGTGACCCACTGTAGGTGACATTTTGAATTTCGACAATTTGGTGCCATCTGGTAAACTCAGTTGTAAACTTAGGCTTCCGACGTCGATGCCAGACGATAGGCCAAGCCAAGATAAACAATGTTTGTTCCTGACACTTTTTTCCTAGGGGTCACCGTTTAGGGGCTAGAGTCAAAAACCCTTTTTTTAACCGGTTTGTCACAAAAATAAACAAAGTCCAGTCATGTAACTTTAATAGCTAAAAAATTCAACAAACAATTATGTCTCAGACGATTTGTTTTAATGTGGTATGTCTAGAAAATGTGCTTCTACGCCATGCATTTTTGGGACCCCAACCACCCGTCAGGGCGGCCGATTTTGGTACGAAATGTTTACTTTGGCACTACTTAGCGACCTCAGTTACAATGTCGTCGGGCCCATTTTCCGTCCGCATTTTATACACAGTGGTTTATTAAAGAAAACTGCCAAGTTTCAGCTTTGTACCTAATTCCGGCCAAATTTGGCGTGCGGTTCAAAATGGCGAAAAGTCCAATTTGCCCGGATATTGCACAGCATGTCGCCGGCATGCAACTGAAGTTTGACTGGACCGATCTTCCTGAATTTTTCACACGATATTCTGTTGTCGATTCCCTCTCTGCAGTTTGGGTAACACCTTACCCCCACCCAAAATTTTTTTGGCGGTAAAATTCCGATTTTTTGACTTTGCCATTTCTAGCACCGATGTCTTGCATCTGCTTTCTGTTTGAGGTCAGCGTTACTTCCCCCTTGACTCCGAACACGCTGAGTGTCCGTTTATCAGTCCATCCTTATCTAGTACGGCTCCTAACTCAGACTAGGGCTCAGAAAACACAAAATTAAAATAAACGTTTCTCGTGCAAGTGGTATATTTATTTTTAGTTTAGATGCTAAAGGTCAAGGTCATCACGAGTCAAAGACGTCAAGAAAATGGCGCACGTACCGCTGATAGCCGTTTAAGCGCGTTAGGTGACTCAAGCGCCGACTGCGAACTATAGGCCTCGCCATCTTTAGACTTAATTTATTGACGACACTTGAAACCAGCTGGAGGGACGGCCGCTTACATGTTGGCACTTGGCGCCAAGGTCTTTGTTTGTTAGACATTGTTGTCGTTCTCAGCGCTTTGATGAATGTAAAAAGTCTTGCTCCAGCTATTTACAAAAATGTAGTCCCCCAAATGGTGACCCTGCATGTCATGAAGAACTCAGGAAAAATTGGCCAATTGAACAAAATGGAAAGTATTTGTAATAATAGCAGCAAAACGTGATATCTCTATTTAATTGTCGCTAAAGATATTATTGTATACCATAACTTCAATGGACTTATAGTATCAAGCGTTGGCGTATCATGTAAACGTGTGAATGTTGTTTTGTTGTATTTATACTGTAATAATCGTATGAGATATTTTAATTGGAGAAATTGTTATGAAATGTCAATAGGACTTTTATAACTCCGATTTGTTTAACGGTTGTTGTAGCTTAGCAGACAAAAAGTTATTTAATCCAAATTTAGGACTGATGTCGTCAAAACGTGCAGTAAAGTTTAAACATTATTTTAATCCCCAACCATTAAGAAGTAAGCCTATTTTTGAAAGTGTTAAAAATGAATATAAAGTATTTCTGCCTAGAGATATTTTAGGCAGTATTTGAACTTTACCACAGAGAGTCCATGGTAAAAGAGATAAGATTGCTTCCGAGAATATTGGCGATATATTTACGCGACACCGGCAGACTTTCCTCTTACCATCGACAAAATTTATTAGCAGGACTTGGAACAGTCTGGGCTAGCAGTTGCTCAGTAATTTATACTGACAACTGTACAGCATTCAGACAAATGGAACACAATAGGGTACGGAAATTCATCTGCACAGCAAAAGATTCATACACAAACAAAAAGAGACAAATGCAACGCTATAGTACAGCATCGACGCAAACAACGTCGTACATACAAATTTGCTAAATATTTTGCAGGTTTAGTCTTTTGGATCTGCATCACTAAGTTAACTGACAACCGTACAAATGCCCATATAATTAACTAAACATAACAATCACAATATTTAACTGTACCAAATAAAATAAACTGCTTATAAAACACACTGTTTTACTGCCAAATTAGCCGTAGTAAAAACTGTGCGTTTATACCAAGGCCATCATTTTTGACGTTCGCACCAAAAAGGTGATGTAAAAGACTGCGACCCTTATCCACACGCGAAGGCAAGATGAATAATAATACTGAAGCTTAAAAAGTCAAGACAGCAATAAAATAGGCCTATGTTTAATGCTGACAATCTATGTACAAAGTTGGCCCGCAGCCAGTTCTGTGCGCTGCGCACTGTGTATGCTGGCGCGCCACCTTGATAGAAGATGAACCGGGAGGGCAGCCGGTGATTGCTCGGAAATAACGATAATTTAGTGATAATTTATAAACAAAATAAATAACTGTTTATCGAAACGTCATTTTGACGTCATCGACCGTAACGTGAAAATTAAATCAAATCAAATCATTTATTTCGTCAAGCAAATGCAAAGGCATTGACAAAAAATAAATAATGAAAGAGCTTGAACAAGGGCACAAAGGGCTACAGGAGCCTCTTACATGAACCCCCCTCCCCCAAAAAAGATACGAATGAGACAACACAATAAACCTGTTAAAACACAGCTGTAAACCGAGCCAAATCAAAATCGTTTGGACGAGCTTTAAACATTGCCAGGGATGTGGCTGCAACAATATTTTCTGGGAGAGCATTCCACATGTTGACAACCCGGTGCCAAAAAGTGCTAGCAATGAAAGCAGATGGGCATAAGAGTTTGCAGAGTTTGAACTGATGTCCACGTGTTACAGACGATTGGACTGGTTTAAGAAATTTCTGACAGTCAATGTCTACTACCCCATGCAGCATTTTATAACAAAAAGTAAGGTCAGCTCTAACACGACGACTTTCGAGACTATACTCATTCAGTGCTTCAAGTCTAGCATTATAGCTGAGATTGTGCAGACCGTGTAGACGCTTAGTAAACCTTTTAAGGACGGCTTCAATTCTTTTTATTGACATTTTTGCAGACGGGTTCAAGACAACAGTTGCATATTCAACTATGGGGCGAACGAATGTATTAAATGCTTTCATTAACACCAGTGGGTCACGGGTAGTAAAACACCTCAAAATTAAGTTGGCCCTTCGGGAAGCATTATTAACAATTTTATTGATGTGAGGAGAGAACGATAAATGATTATCATACATAACACCCAAATCAACAACGCAATCAGTCACAGGGAGTACTTGGCAAATAGCATTAAATAGCATTTTTAGCTTGAACATTTTTAATGCTGAAAAATCGATAAGCAGTTATGTTAAAAAGTCTATAACTTCGTCGTTTTTCATCGGAATCATACCTTACTTGGCAGTTAAATGTAACAGGTTTTAGTAAATAAAGTTTATATTTCATATTAAAATTTGAAACGGTTGCTGAGAAAACAGCGAAAAACTTTAGAAAGCTATTTTTTGTCGCACCCTGTAGATTGAATATTACAACCATGGAATAAACTGCTCGCAGGCCCATATCCAGATTCCAGATTTTCCAACGGGCGGTGTTCATCTTCGCCCCAGACCACTCCACCAATCCACCTACAAAACATGCGGAGTGCTGTAAGCTCTCCCTTTGTGTCCGGGGCAAAGACGCGGCCGCAAACGCATTTTTATTAAATTTTAAGCTCGAAAATTGCATCTGATGGTGGTGCCGTTGTTTCGTTATTTGATGGAACGTTTTCTGATTTTCGTTGAAAAGGATGGGTTGATAAAACTCATCCAACTCGCCTTGGCTACACGTGGGCAGTAGTGTCGTAACAGGGAAAAGGCAATTTTTGCCCTTTCCCAAAATTTCAAGCTCTCGAAAAAAATTGTTGAAAAGTTTTTTTAGCGAAAAATTGTTGTTTATTTAGAGTTGAAAACACAATTTCGGGAAATTTTAGGAGCCTTGAGCACTCATAATCTTTTCTGTCAAAAATTTGTGGTGTTTGTCGGAAAACTGCAGCTTCACGCCCGCCTACTTTTTTAAGCCTGCACGACGCCGCTGCCCATGGGTCTGGTTCGGTGGTTCGTTAACGACGGAGTGCCTACGACCCATAAGCTAATATGTTTCATCTGACACACGTACAGTTGACCGCGTTCAGGTAGCAGCAGAAGGCGCCTTGGTTCAGCGAGGTCTTCGGCAACTAAGACTCGCTTCAGCTGAAGGTTTTCGTCTAATAGGACGACCCTGTTGTCGTTGCGGTCAGCGACAAAAACATATCCGGCAGGGTCGACGGCAAGATGTGCTGGTAAGTTGAACTGTCCCGGACAGACTAGCACCGTGTTGCCACACATGTCAACCTATTCAACGTCAGAGCCTTGTATGTGGTTCTGCTTATGGCTCTCGTAAACGTCAAAAACGATTTTTAGCCTCAGAGTAACAGAAAAACGTTTATACAATGTGCGGCATAAAAAGTATCCCTCTAAAGTTTTTCGCTGTTTTTTCTGCAACCGTTTAAATTTTGATATAAAATTTTACACATATATTTAGTAAAACATTCTACATCTAACCGACAAGCGAAATATGATTTCGTTAAAAAACGACAAAGTTATAGATTTTTTCACATGACCGCCTACCTATTTTTTCAGCATTAAAAATGTTTAAGCTAAAAATGCTATTTAATTTTCAAAAAACGGTTACCACGTTACTGCCGATGACGTTGCAATGACGTTTTAATAAATAGTAATTTATTTTGTTTATAGATTATCATTAAATTATCGTTCTTCTAAAGCAATCGCCGGCTGCCCACCGGGTTCATCTTTCAGCAGGACGGCGGGCCAGCACACACAGCGCGCAGCGCACAGAACTGGCTGCGGGCCAACTGTCCAGATCTCATCCTAAAAAAAACTAATGGTCTCCAAATTCGCCAAATATAAACTTAGTGGACTACCACGTGTGGATTACAATGTTGGAGTCTTACCACAAGCTTAAAACAAAGCCGAAAACAATCGCCAAACTCAAGAAAGAGGTTCAAGTTATCAGGGACAACCTGAAACAAGGACCGATCGACAAAGCTGTGAAAGACGTCTCAAATTAAGAGACTAAAGGCTTGTGTTGAAGCTTGGAGCTGGCGGTGGACACTTCAAACATTCACGGTGACAATGGAATTTTGGCATCTGATCATTAGTTTACTGTGTTGTTTCAACGATGTTATTGAATTGGTGTTGTAGTTTGAACATTTTTAATGCTGAAAAATCGGTAAGCAGTCATGTTAAAAAGACTATAACTTCGTCATTTGTAACAAAATAATATTTTACTCGTCAGTTAGCCGTAAAACATTTCAAAAAAAGAATCTACAAAATTTCAGATTAAAATGCCAAGCGGTTGCTGAGGAAACAGAAAAAAAACTTTAGAAGGGCTACATTTTTGCCGCACCCTGCAGACGTTCAGTGAAATGCGACTTTGTGTTTCCTTGCCGTACGGACGATATCTACTGCTTTTAAGTTTAAGATTTTGCATTTATCATATGTTTGATATAAATGCAATAGGCCTGTTTTCGTACGTATTAAATATATTGATTTTGTACGTAGGTCTATATAAAAATTTTGAATTGCCGACATTTTTGCACTGACTATCTAACGTTTGTTACAAATTCAATTACGTTTTTTTTGCCGCGATAGTGAAACGACAAAAATATAGCAGACATACACACAAAAGACAGACAGATAGAAACACAAAGCTAAGCTTACAGAACAGAAAAACGTTCAAAAACTATGTTTCAAAAACGTTACAAATGCGTCTTTACTAAATACTACACAACGTTTATAGGCTTAAACTTTTACTACAAGTGAGGGTCTTCTACCTCTCTGAGTAGGAAGAGAGTGTTCTCTGCCCTTCGCAAGCAGACGACGAAAGTGCTGCGTTTGGTGGCAACCGCATGCTCGACTTCCACGTCTAGTGAAAGCTCCACTCGACATAAGCGCCGACCTCCAACTCCGTACATGAGCAGAACGTTTGGATGTGATCTGGATACGACCAGCAGCTGACCGAACGCTACCGCCAACGACCGCGGCCACAGACCTTCAGCAGCATCATCGTTATCGTCATCATCATCATCATCATCATCAGCAGCAGCAGCAGCAGCAGCCGTAGACTATTCCACGAAATGTTTAAAGACACGCAAACGCAGCGATCTGGGGTCCTGCATTAGGATTTAGTTCTATTTCGCCCGCAGTTTAGTCTCTAGCATATTAAGTCCAAAACATTAAGTAAAGAAGAACAAAATTTGACGTCAAGCCTTGTTCAAGACTAAGTACTGTCCGCGGTAGTCGCAGTATCATGCACAACAAAAACACAAAAAACGATGGGATCTTGACCTTAGACCTATGACCTTGGCACAAGGCACGAAACGTGGCAAAATCGACGGTAATGAAACCCCATTCAACCATCGTATGCTCCCATTCTGTAAAAACGGATTTTGGAACATTTTGAGCTTGAAAAAACACATTTCGTGATAAGAAATTCGCTGTATTTCGACGATCTGGCATGTCTTTGTGAACAGCAACGAAAAATTTTAAAGATAGGGCTTACACTAGTCGCAATTAATTATTTTACCAATATGTTGTTTTACCACTGACGTAACTTTAAAAATAATGCTTATCATCCAAGACACGCTGATCAGCTTATGCTAATGCAGATGACAGTGACGATGCAAGTAATACTGAATAAAGTGAGTGATTTTAACTTTTTAAGGAAATTATGACCAGTCGGTGGGGTGACTTTATTTTTTGACTTAAACTTTTGCTGAGCTAATTCGTTGAGCTAAAGTTTAGTCCGAGTACAGCGTTCACTTTTAGGTTTCGCTCAGCAAATTGGGCCAGCGAAGGTCCTAGTCAAAAAATAAAGTCACCCAATGGCGTTCATCGTCGTCGTCGTCAGCGTTTAACCGGTGTAGGCCCTAGAGTCGGCCCGCGGTGACCACGACTGACGGCACGTTTCCAAAGGTCAGCAGGCGCGAGGTTGTTGTCCCGCCAAATCTGGTCAACCCATTTGTTGCAAGGACGGCTTGGGCGACGACTCCATTGGCTACTTGGTGGACGCTCGAGCGATAGGTCAACGTGGCAGTTGAGTGCCTTGTGAGCTGGAACGTTTTCTTGCAACCTGGCGATGTGACCGAAGAGAAAGTTGCGGCGACGGCTGACTGACTCTGCGACGGCAGACCGGTAGACTCAGTAATCTCATCATTCCGAATGAACTGGTGCCATATGATGGCGTTCATACAACTGCCAAAATGAACGTAACCTATAAAACGCTTAGCTAGCTAGTATAAGCCAAGCCTATATGGGCCTACCTTCAGGTTCTAGTGAACTGGGCAAGTAGACATCGAAGTCACCGGCAAAAGCCAGACTCCAGATGCATCCCGTCTCCGACCTCTGCATGTCCGCGATAAACAGCTTCTGGGTTCCACTGCAGGCAACGATGTCGTGTGGAAACTGCATGCCGGAAATGTTTATTTCATCCAGTTGCACGTTGTCAAAGTCATCCACGTGGTAGACGCGAACGACGCTCGACATGGCGAAGACGAGAAACATCTTGCTGTGCAGAATGGCGACCCCCATGACGACCTCGGGAAATAGCTCGGAATACTGGCGGTGAATGACTTTCGGATATGGCCCCGAAATACCTGTAATATAGTGCTAGAGCGTATAAAACGGCGATTTCATTAAGCGGCGAGAAAAAAAAACTAAACCAAAACCAATCTAGAAGAATAACAAGGCTACAAACTTACAACAGCAGTGCCTACATCGGCGATATCACTGAAACTACAAGAAAAACCCTGCTAACGCAAAGGTGAACGCGCAACAACGGTGCACCGTTTGGCCACAGTTTCACAGAAGGCCCAGTAAAACAAAATGAGTCGCCAGATGGCGGCAGACGACCTACGGCTAAATATGTATAATGTTTACTTGTACTCACCAGAGAGCGCCACTATCTCGCTCTGGCAACGCTATATCGGCTGGATATCGCAGATTTTCCCTACCCCCTCTTATTTAGCGCCTTCGTTCGGGGTGACTCCCTTTGAACTTATGGTAAAGCTTTACGGTTCCTGAAACTAGAGTCTTCCAAGCAGCCCACCGTGAAAATTTGGTGATCCTAGCTTGCACCGTTTTTGATTGAAATCACCCGTGTGACAGACGAACGGACGAACGGACAGAATTGCGATGGCTAAGATGCGCTACAGCAGTAGCTGCTGTCGCGCGTAAAAACTGAACCAAATGAGAAACAAGAATTTAAAACAGTTTTAGGTTCGTTATCTACTAACCGTAATATCAAACTGTGCAAGATTTTGGCGGCGCTAGGTTCGATGAAATTTCGAAAACAAAGTTTCAAGTTTCATGAGCGTTCATTACAATTGATTTTTGTTAGTTGTGTTCAGTTAGATGGCACATTTGCCGGGAGATGCCGGGAGAAAACCAAACGCCATAAGGTTTAAAACGAGATACTAAAAGTTTTTAAAAGTATAAATAAATCGATGTCACAACATGACATCCGAATGCACACACCAATTTGCAATTCATCGTTGTTCAGCTTGTCTGTTCGATAGCCTGACAGCTAAGATACGAGAAGCATATCAGGTTTGGTTTGAAAAACAAAATATTTTAGATCTTGGCTTAATCTTTGACACCTGAGACGTCTGCTTTAGTGACTAAAACCTTAATTAGTATTTGTCGCAAACAAGTAAATTTTATTTTTCTAATCTACTAAACTTTTTAAACTTCCTAAAATACGTGCATAACTTTCAAACAAGTTAAAAAATTACAAATTAAAAAAAAATTGTTCGTACGTTTCATCTGTTTTTGTCCACATGGACGATATTGCCTAGTTTAGATAAACTAAACGGAATGAGTTTGATTCTCAGTTGATGTTCCGCAACAGAGCTAGATAACTTACGGTCAAGCAGCCGACGAAGACAGCGTTTGTTGGAGGTTCGTTCGGTCACCACGTTCCACCAAGCACGACAGACCGAGTTCACCGTTCTCACTGACTCGCCGACTGCGTCGCGGTATCTCAGCTCAGCAAACAGTCTGTCGAACAGCACCCCGACCGACTTAAGCAGGATTCGCTCGACGATTTCCACACCCAGTCGATGAACTTTGCAATCGGTCTGTGTAGCAAAACACAGGGTAATATATTTTTGTGCTATGCGAGAAAATGCTACAGCTCAAGGACGGACAAGGTCGAAGAACCTTAGCTCCACTGTAGCTAGTTGCATCTCAGAAGTCATAAACACTGGTTGATAGAAGACAAAATGGCAATGATAAAAGGTGTCCTGTTACGCTACGCATGATGCGTAAACTTCACAACATTACTGTAATGGATGGTGCCTCAAACACTGTCGTTTTTCGTTGTGGGATAACGATTATAATGTACTAAGGTGGGCCAAAAATGGCACCATATTTTATACGCCTAAACTTCGTCAAATTATTAATCAATTTCAAACTTTTTCACTGCCAGAATCAAAAGAAAAATCAGTTGTAGAAGCAACAGTTAAAAAAAGACTTCCGTATTAACACATTAAAAAAATTTACAACATTAAAGAACTTTTTGTCTTAGTTATTGTTTGAAGTAACTGTCACATCTTGCAGTTTTTACATCAAATGTTCAATGTGTTCGCCTCGCTGCTGGACGACGCACTCAAGCCGGCGACGCCACTGAGCAATGGCGCGATCAACGAAACGCCGTGTTGTGATGCTTTTACAAAACACAAGGTAGTGTAGCGACATACTTGATGTGTGCTAAGATCTGAAAGTGAAATTGCCAATTTTCCCCTGATTCCAAAAATAAAAAAAATTGAAAATAGGTTAATATTTGATAAAGTTGAAGCATATGAAAATGATGCCAATTTTTAAGGCCCACCCTGTAGTATAAAATCATGTTCGTAAAGTGACATAAGATGCAGCAGAACGTACCAAGTGATTTCCAGTAGGCCTAAAAGCGGAGTGCATCTGCAATCCTGTCTCGCTGACATCCTCTGAAATACAACGCAGCAAGCACAATGTCCCTTCTAACACAACAGCTCTACAACTATTACGGTTCGTTGTAATTTTGTGCATCTATTACACTTACCTACCGCCACAAATACAGCAGAAAAAGCACCGTTCAGAATCATACCGCAGCGACAACGAGTTATAAAACTGACCATGCGCAAAACCTAATTAAATCTTTCTATTGGCTTATACAGAAAGTTAAAAATGCGGAGTTTAATATTACGTACCCATGCGTAAGTTACTGAAGGCAAAGGACGGAGACGTCTGTGGTAGCGACGACGTTGGCGTACTCGCGTTCGAGCTATGCAGCGGTTTTATTCTGTCGAGAAAATATTCGTTGCAGCTTGCATAGTCTTTTACGCTCCAGTCAATGCGCTTAATGCGAACACCGTCAATGATAGACTTGGCCGGCTGCTCGAGAACTCTTTTCAGTTCTCCGCAGAAATAACACTCGACGAGCTTTCCTAGCGCCTCGCGACTGCCGATCATGACGAATGCAGAAAATCTCTTGTTGAACTTCTTGAACGCGATCAGCTGAATGTCCGGCGTCGGAAAGGGATTACTGGTTAACTGATATGCGCTGCAAATGCACATTTCGGCGTGATCTTTCACCTCCGATGAATTGGCTGCTGGCGACAGACTTTTCACTCCACTCACATCCAGTTCGATGACACACTCTGCGACCGCTGCAAAGTTGCAAATCACAAAACTGCTGACATAAATAAATTTGCACAGATCCGCCACTGGACATTTTGTACGGGATCACGGCTTGTGCGATAGCAACAAGCTGTTGTATAAGCGATGTGCCAAATCAATGGGAAGGCCGAAATTTCGATCCTCCACAGCTCCCACATTTTTCAACCGATCTTAACGAAACTTGAAAACAAGAAAGATGTCCAGGATACGACCCGACATGCAAAACTTGATTGATGTAAGACAACGAGAAGGGTAGGGAGGGCATTTTCCGTTACTTTTTGTGTTCTATCCTTTTTTGTATTCTTGCTCACGCCTGCAGGTCACACCAGAAGACCGATCACGACAGTTTATGGCTCAAACGCGTGTTTCCGCGTAAGGTAAGGCTTTTTGGGGGTCTCTATAATAAAAAAAAATAATGTTTAGGGTCAAACCTCCCCCAAAACATAATTTTTACGGCCTGAATAGGCGTTTTAAGCCAAATTTGCGAAATTTTCGAATAATGATATCTCGAAAAGTACGCACTCAATCAACACGAAATTTGAAGGGGAATTTCAGGTGCACAAAGGGACTTCGTCGGTGGTCCAGCATTACAAAATTATAATTCAAGAGAGCGGCGGCCGCCATCTTGAATTTTTGCACAAACAGCAATAACTCAGCCGCCGATTGACGTAAATGAATGAAATTTTGCAGTAATGTAGAGGGCTGCCACCGGACCATTTGACCAAAATAGACAAAAATAATAAATTCAAGATGGCGGCGGCCGCCATTTTAAATTTCATCTATCGCTCACAAATTGTTTAATATTGCACATATTTGTACGAAATTTAGCATGTGTAAGGGTTGCATCTTAACTTTATTTAGCAAACAATCAAAAATATTTTCCTATTAGTTGTCGTTGGTCGCTCGTGAGTCGCTTGGTTCAGGGCCGCCGGCCGATCAGTGCGCGTTAAAGACATCTGGCAGATACCGCAATAAATCACACC
>Ga0209367_1002298_pt1 | contig 25084 bp, 22 predicted proteins | sample WorMetLIZISLAND2_FD_187412 | JGI IMG/M metagenome (GOLD analysis project Ga0209367, IMG submission 187412) | Marine gutless worms symbiont microbial communities from Max Planck institute for Marine Microbiology, Germany - Olavius geniculatus... ... | reverse complement strand
GCAGTAGGGTTTCTGTCAATTGAATCTTTCTGTACAATTCTTCATTAGTGACCTTTTGTGTCCATCCTATCCTTAGAATCTTTCGGTAGCATTTTCTCTCAAAGGACAGGATTCGGCTTTCGCAGCATTTTATAACTGTCCATGTTTCACAACCGTACAGCACTGTACTGAACACACATGTCTTCAGGATGCTGAGCTTTGTTTCCAGAGTGATCACCTTACTTTTCCAGGCTGTGATTGAATAATGAAAATAGCGAGTGGAATAACTGGCCAACTTGGTGGGTCTTTTGTTGACTATTTCTGACTATAGACCGTCAGATCATATTGGTCAAAATGATCGCCCATCGTTATCATTTTGTGTACTGTGTAGGTGAGGAATAAGGAGGAGTTCATTCGTCGACTCGGCTGTGATGCCAACACGCCGCTCAAGGTGCTGTCCATCTTCGGCAACACGGGCGACGGCAAGTCGCACACTCTGAATCATACCCTGTTTGATGGCGCCGAGGTGTTCAAGACGTCACACCTGCAGTCGTCGTGCACGGCCGGTGTCTGGGCCGCCTACGACCGACAGCATAGAGCGGTTGTTCTGGACACAGAGGGACTTCAGGGCGTCTCAGCCAACGAGAACCGCCGCACACGTCTACTGCTCAAGGTACTTATGTTAGAATGTTTTATGATGTTCGGCGATTTTGATAAAAGGGCAATGCTGTTTTTATCTGTATATAGCTGTCTGTCTGTTTGTCATTCTCTGGCGAATAAACATGTTCATTAGAAGTAAAATGTAAAGTCTTTCTCCTTCTCAAGCCATACAGCCCATAGGGTGGTGTTGATTTCCATTTCCTTGGCCTTCAGCCAGACACCTGCTCACACTGTCTGACAGTTGATATGGGTCTGGTGCATTGCAGGGTGTGCCTCTTTTTGTCCCAGATTTTGCTAGTACTTGCTGCATCTACCCCTGGCATATGATCTGTCTGAGGTACAGCATGTGTGAATTAACTGGTTTGTCCACAGTTGTTCATCCTGTCATTATCGACAGCATGAAGATCGTTTCTTTTTTTTTAAAGAAGTCTGAGCTGTTCGATCAATTGCCAGCAAAAATTTAGAGTAACGCATGGAATAAGAATCTCACAGCATGAATTGAATGTGTAATTTTGTATGTGATTATGCACCCGAAATCCAGTTACCCGAGTTGTTTTCTGCTCGATTCTGGTGCTTTTTTGTCGCTGCTTTTGGCAGTGTTTAAGAAATTGGGATAGGCATGATTGTGTAAAACAAGATACGAGATTTTTCTCATTGCATAAACGTTTTAAGAACATTAGCTTTTTCAATCATGACTAATTTCTTAATTGGTTAATGCATTTGTTTGCATTTACTGGTAATTGTTTAGATTGTTCTCTGGTTGAAAGAGGAAAATAGCTGTGGCGAAATAATTTTTGTCACTGCATAAAACTTTTTACAGATATCAGTTCTTTATAATCAGGAATAGGAATTAATTTTCTAACACAGTTGTGAACACACTAGTTAAAACATCACATTTTTGAGTGACTGGTATTTCATCATACTGTGTACTGTGTAGGTGTTGGCTGTATCGGACGTGATCATATACCGGACACGAGCCGATCGGCTGCACAATGATCTATTTCAGTTCCTGGGCAATGCCTCGGTGGCTTTCAGGCGTCATTTTGCCGCGGAGTTGAAGTCAGCAGCACAGAGGTTTCAGTCGGACAACATTGACGTGTCATCTCTGTGCCCTGCGGTGATCATCTTCCATGAGACTCAACACACCGCTCCACTGCCACATGGTACAGATTCACGAGTTGATAGTGATAGTAATGCTATAGCACTAGTGCTTGTTGTACTGTCATTGTGACACTGCCACTGTGAGAGTTTACTTGTTGTCTGTCCAATGCAATGCACAACATTGGACAGAGTATAAAATCACCCGAGTGTCCGTGCGTCTGTGCATCCTACATTTCTTAAGCTAGATCTTCCTTCCACCTTTCCTTTCCCTTCCCTTTTCCCTTCCCCTTTTCTTTCCCTTATTCCTTCTCCTTCCCTTTTCCCTTTCCCTTTCTCCATTTTCCTTCTCCCATCCCTTTCCCTTCTCCATCCCCTTTTCCTTTTCCTTTCCCTTTCCTTTCCGCTTTCTTTTCTCTGTTTGTTTTTTTTCTACCGGTCTAAACGGCTCACTGATTATATTTATACGGACATATACTGTAAACTGTCAAAATGCATTGGACAGACTCCGTGTTCGTATGAACATTATCTGGGTTATTTGATAAATGCAGCTCAGTGCTAGGTGGTAGCTGACCTTTGAACCAAGCTGATAAGCCTGAGCCAATAGATCTGCCTATAGACGGCTATTTGGCTACATTCAGGATGTGTAATGTTGTTAATGTATTTTCGTCTGTCCCATTGCTATAGCATAGCGTGGGACAGATTATAAAATCACTTATGTCATTCTGTCAGTCTGTCAGTATGTCTGTAAACACTCCTGCGGCCGCAATTTTGATTCGATTTTGATGAAATTTTGCACAGTGATTCATGGCCCGAAAAGTAAGATCGAGTTTGTTTGGGATAAACATCTGATAACTCCTTCCCCGATTTTACCCCAAATTTTTAAAAATTTGCATTACAGCCTATGGGGACTACAAAGCGGTATAACTCGGTTCCCGTAAAAAGATAATTGTGCACTGTTTGCACCTATCCCCCTGTTTTTGGGCCTGGGCTATCTGATGGTGTCATTTAAATTTCTCCTCTGTCGACCCCTGTTGCTCTGGCAACAAATTTTGGGACAAAATTGACTACAACCCAGCCCCTGTGAAAAATAATTGCACCCTGTTTGCATTTACCCTCCTTATATGCAGCTGCTAGGCTATATAGCATGGCAATGGGACAGATACCTCGTTCCACAGAACGTATTTCTCGTTTGTCTGTGACTTTGTTTTATCAGTCATTAGTCCATCCACATTGTTATTTGATGTCATGTTGTCTGATAATTGGTTCATTGTTTCGTTTATTGATTGATTCCCATCCTCGGTAGTGATGACAGTATTGTTATTTATTAGCATTTTGGCTAAGTTTTTTTTTTGGTTTTCTGTTTGTTTCTCTGTTACCAAAATAACTCATGAATACTACACTTAGCTTGACCGTCTAGTCTATTTATTTTATGATTTACTTATTTATCTGTTGAGCTTATCATTTTTTGTGATGTTGCTGAATCTGTATCGGAAATTAAGTAGGGTAGTTGTTAGTGCTCCTTTGACCTGAGTCTGTCATTTTCTGTATTTGGCTGTAAATTACTTAGTGCTTATGGGGACTGATAGTTCTAAATGAGTAAATAAAATAAATAGGTAACAGGATGGCATGCTGCATGTCAGATGGTGCAGAGGATGAAATTCGTCGAAGGTTTGGCAGCCTGCATCTGAGCATCGACGGATTCGCTTCAGTGAGATACGTCGGAACTTGCACGATAAAACCCCCGACTGTGTTCACGGAGCTAAAGAGTATTGTCCAATCACGGCTTCACGACCATTCACTGCGGTCCGCACGTCGACCCAGTCTCATTTTCCAAACGCTCAAGGTTATCTCGCTTATTGCAGTTTCTCCTTTGTTTAGTTGGTTTTCTGTCTTCTGTGGTTTGGTTGTGTAACGGTAGCATGTCGGACTGGTGATTACAAGTTTGCTGGTTCAACTCCCAGCCAGTCCACTGCCAGGTAACAACTCTGAGCAAGTTGTTCACACACGTGTGCCTCTGTTCACCAAACAGTATAATTTGGTACCGGTGGTCAAAGGGTGGTGATGCTCTGAGGTGGGAAGGTAACCGTAGGTCTGGCGTCACACTGGCCGTGCGTCATGGACTTAAGCGGTCCATCCACCTGTGGGCTCAAAGGCCTCAGTAAGGGAGATGAGCACCCCGCTTAAGCCCCTCAGGGTATGGCTCTTTACCTTCAGCCTTACCAGTTGTTTTGCAGGCAGTTATCAGCACAAAATGATATGACCTTTTGCCGTACATTTCTGATGATAACAGCAACAACAACTAGAATACTGTGAATGAATTCGGTAAGTCAGATAGATTGGAGTTGCTGCATTGTTTTTGTCCAGGTTTTGAACGACAAGTTTTCTGGTGAGATTGAAAAGGAAATTCCCAACATGTTTCCCGACCAGTACTTCACGTGCCAAGTCCAGTGCTTATCTTGCAGGTAACTCACATCTCCTGACTGCTATCTGTGAGCAATGTGATTTATTGATTGACTTTATTTTTGCATCTTAGCTATGGCCTGGGCGTCTGTCCGTCCGTCTGTTTGTCTGTCTGTCACACTGCTGTATTGTGTCAAAACGGTGCAAGCTAGGATCACAAAATTTTCACCATGGGCTGCCTCACAGTCTCTAGTTTTTCGTGACAGAATTTTGTGCTCCTGGGTGAGGGAGTTCCCCTCGAATGAAAGCGTCAAAGAGGGGTACCTCCTGCCCCTGAAAAGACGTTATGTTGCCGTTATTGGCTCATTAGTGTGAAAACAGTTGCAGATAGATACAGACATGCTGCTTATCATAACACGCACTGATGACAGGCTTTTTAGATTTATCAACATTGATGACTTTGAACGACCTTGAACCCCCCCTCCAAAAAATGGGTTTTTAGTACATTTTTTGCAACTTTTGGATGCAGCGCACATTTCAACACTAAATTGCAATGAAGTGGCTGCAGATAGACCAACACAACCTGCATGTGAAATTTTTAGCTTTTAACGTAGATTTTAGCAGTCCAAGTCTCGACTCTTTAGGTTCAAGGAGGCCGACGCAGGCGGGCGTCAAAGGCTATCCCCATAAAAGTGGTTATTCTACTGCAATTGTCTTGTGTAGCGTGAAAACGGTTGCAGATAGGCACAGATATGCTGCCTATCATAACAAGCAATAGTGACAAGCTTTTTATTGGTGTCAACGTCGATGACCTTAAATGACCTTGAATCCGCAAAATAGGGGTTTTTAGTGAATTTTTTTGCGATTTCCGGCTGCGACACACATTTTAAGAGTGAATTGTACCGAAATGGCTGGAGATGGACCTGGACGACCTGCATATGACATTTTTAGCATATAACGTACATTTTTGAGAATATAATTTTAAGGAGTCTTCCGTCCAGAGCTTTCAAATTTAAGTATTTTTTAAGGTGCATTAATATTTTATTGCTGTAGGCCTATACTGATTGCCAAAGTGGCAGGACCGCTGCTGTCGTGCATCACGTGAGCTTTGCTCAAATTACTTGTATATATTTATCTGTATTCACCAGAAAGTAGCAGTCGCATAAAATCAAGAAAAAAACAAAAAAAAGACAAAACAAAACATGCAACACAAAAGGCCAGGACTATGGTTAAATCTGTATCTAGAAATAGAAAAAAAATATATCAGTTCACTGGTTTATTTACTTGTCAACGTTGTTTCATGTATTTGTGCATGTATTTATTTAATATTTGTTTATGTATAAGTATATTGATTAAATGAATGATGTATTGTATGTGCAGTGCTCGGTGTCAGATGACGTTGAATCACTTGAAGGATGGCATAACTCACGACACTGGCGGTGATCGTTTGTGTCGTCATCAGGATCAGTTTGACAACCTCTTCTATCTGTGCAAGGTATTTTGATAATAATAATACAGTTAAAAAAAACAAAAAACCCAAAAAATAATAATAATAATCAAATGCTTATAGCACCAGTATGTCGATTGACTTCAGAGGTGCGTCCGGTAACGTAGCGGCTACGAGCATCTCATAGCCGCTATGCTACTGGACACTTGGCTATGGCAAGACAGCTACGAGCCGCTATGAGCATTTTGTAGCATAAAATTGTACTCTACGTTAAGGCCCTAGACCAACATCCAGGCTTCAGAATGTATCAGTTTTTTGATGAAAGTTGAGAAATCACTCTAAATGTGTCACCGTACAGTATAAACTAACACTAAATGCAAAGTCGTTTGCGTAGTTACTATTTTTACTCGAAATTCACCTATTACAACCGCCAACAGTCATCTTTAGTGAATAAATATGACGTCACGTTCGTGTGCGCTAGCCGCTAATGTAGATTGTTGTCTGGCGAAAAATTGTAGCAGCATGCAGCGTATCACAGCCAAAATCTCGTAGCCGCTACATTGCCAGACTCGCCTCAGATGCATTTTTTCACTCACACCTATTGAATGTCAATCTGGAACTGTTAAAGTAGCCTAATAACTACAGGTAGGTTCACTGGAGACAGGTTAGATGAAGACCAGCTCAGGAAATAGTCAGGAAAAGCCTTTCATTAAAGGCATGTTTAGTGTTACCGATTAAGTGATGAAATATTATGCATGGGAATTTATCTTCAGTGCTTTGATGCCATTGGTTGGTGGACAGGAATACCATCTAACATGTAAAAGTCCTGCTTTGACAGTTCTCTAGATTTTTGCTGACTGTACTCCACGTAGTTCAGCTGTAGGCACGCTGTGTTGTCTGTCTGTCTGTCTGCTTGTCATCTTTTTGTTATGTTTTGTACTGTGGCTAAATGGTACATTGTAGAGGGTCAGCAATTGTACCAGTGCATTAGCTTCCTGTCCATAGTCTTGCATTGTAAACTGATGTCTGGCTGATGGCTAAGGTAAACGAGATCAGTGCTGCCCTGTGTGTCTTACATGGCTTAGGAAGGACTTTACATTTTACGTTTACAACCAGCAGTATCTAAACACTGTTGTGTGCTTGGTGTATCTCATGAAGGCGTGTTTGAATCGCGGTCATGAGGTCACTGTTATGCCTAAAACTTGTACATCAAAAGACAACTCGTGGCTTGGTCTGGCTACATACGCCTGGTCTGGGTAAGTCAACAAACTTGCAGTTGGTTTAGAGATTTAAAAAAAAAACTATACTTATGTATAATGGCGGATTCAATGGTGAAGGTGGCAGCCCCTTTTATTGACTGGATGTGTCTTAAAACAAGTGAAAATTATGCACCAAAATGCAGTATTTTGCCTAAAATTAAAAAAAAAATTCTGGGGAGGAGCACAGCCCTTTTCCTAGACTTCACTCTCTATCTGTTTGCACCCGCCATTCCAAAATTCTGGATCTACCTTTGCTTATGTATGTATTTGTGATAAATGTTAACATCTGTAATCTGATGTTCTTGCGTGCTTCTGTTGTTCATTAGGTTTACACAGCAGTTTGGCTCTAGATCCGGGATTTCTGGAAATCAGAGAGATTATCCAGCTCCATCTATTGCAGATGCTGACTTTTTTGGTTATTGATTTTCTGTTTGTATCATTTGCAATGCTTTTGTTTTTACGTGCGAGAGCTAGCTAGCTAGCTATAGCGCCTATTAGCTACAGTAATTCTGTCTGTCTGTCCGTCCGTCACGTCCCGGTAGGGTTCTAAGACCAGGTGGGATAAAAACTTCGGGTTTTCACCATATGATAGCTTTGAGTCTCTAGTGTTTCGGGACAAAATTTCGTACCGCTGGATAAAGGGTCCCCACGAATGAGGGGGCGAAAGAGGGGCACCTCCCATTAAAAAGGCGTTATTATGCCGCTATTGGCTCCTCTAACGTGAATATGGTTGCAAATAGGCACAGACATGCTGCTTGTCATAACAAGCACTGGTGACAAGCTTCTTAGAAATGTCAACATCGAATCAGTGACCTTGAATGACCTTTAACCCTCAAAATAGGGGGTTTCAGTGAATTTTTTTTTTGCGATTTTGGGCTGCGACACGCATTTCAAGAGTGAATTGCGCCAAAATGGCTGGAAATAGGCCAAGACAACCATATGAAATTTTCAGCATGGAATGTAGATATTAGTGGTCCAAGTCTGGATCCTCTATATTCAAGGAGGCCTGCGCATGTGGGTGTCAGAGGGGTACCCCTCTAAAAATGGTTATTTATCTGCTGTTGGCTTGTCTAACATGTAAATGGTTGCAGATAGGCACAGACATATGCTACTTATCATAACAAGCACTGGCGACAAGCTTCTTAGAAATGTCTACATTGTTGACCATGAATGACCTTTAACCCTGAAAGTATTGATTTTGAGTGATTTTTTGGCGAATTTTGGCTGCAAAAGAGTGAATTGCGATGAAATGGATGGAGATAGACTAAGATTACCTGCAAACAGGAACTGCCATAAGCTCTCGCGTGTCTCGTGAGCATTAGCTCAGATTTCTTGTTTCAGCTGGCTGCTGGCTTACAGTTTATGAAGTTTAGCAGACTCATTGACTAATTTTCCCAGTGTAGACATGATGTGATACTCCTATTGGCCATTTTTGTTGTTGAGAATAAGACATGTTTTATGTTAGACGATAAAATACTACTACTACTACTACTATTGGCATTGTGGTTTCAGGTATGTGTTGGAGTGTGTAAACTGTGGAGTAATCTATCGTAGTCGCAAGCACTGGTACGGCAATATCGAACCGGAGAAGACTGGACTTGTCCAGACCAAAGTCAAGCATGTCTGGCCAGAGGTTCGTCTTTTAATGCTATGTTGAATAGACACCGATCAATCAACATGTTACTACCTTTAGTTTCAAGATTGTTGACTTTTGGCAACCGCTGCTTTTTCCTCAGAATAATTACTGTTTGCCACTAAATGTTGCTGCAATGAACTGCTTGTTATAGATGTGAGGAAGTTGTTATCAATGAAGTTTTCAAGTGCTCTCACATGAGTAACACTGTTTGGGCATTTTCCTGGAAAAAAAGTTTCCCTAATTTTATATACAACATTAAGGTACTAAGATAATACAAACACCCACCTAGATGTATTTTTGTTGAAGTGCTAAAAGAATTATGGTAGGCTCCAATGCTCCATAGTGGCCTAAAAATTGCGCATTTGTAGTCCAGGGGCACATGCTGGTGATGCCACCGTGTAGTGAAAAACAGTTTTTGGTGCGTTTCTGTGCAGGGTAATCCGGTCCTGCAGGGAACGCACAATGCTGCGCGAAGAATAGTCGATGGCTTAACATACGTCAGCGACACTGTCACGGATTATAGCAAGAAGCCGACAAAAGTGGTAACCAACTGGGTGACCGATCGTATTGCGCCACCATACTGGATTCCTAACGCACAGATCACGGTATGTAACTCATGCATTCTGTCCTTGTGGCATGTTTTTTTTATTATTATTGCAAGAGTATCATTGATAAGTGATAATTTAAATAGCGATGCTTGTATGAGGATATTATTATGTGTACGTTTCTGTCATTACGGAACTGTGCCGTAAGTGATATGTGTGGCAGCACAGTGTTGTGTGTGTGCATTTGTGCTGTTGCAGAACCATGCCAAGTAAAGTGGCATTGTTATGTGATGGCACAGCGTCATCTACGTGCGCTTGTGTCGTTAGCTGAATGTAGGGCGGAGTTTGATGAGGTGTCATATTTGCTGGTGGCACAGTGTCATATCCGTGCATTTGTGCCATTGCAGAACTGTGCCAAGTGTGATGTGCCATTTGACGAGGCCCTGCAGATACATCACTGTCGTGCATGTGGGCGGGGCTTTTGTGAGTCGTGTTCGAGTCATCGGCGGCCGGTGCCCGAGCGTAACTGGGGCATGGAACCAGTACGTGTTTGTGACGTCTGCTACCAGTCGCCACCTAGACGTCTCTCTGGTACTACAACTTTACTCTCAACAATGGCCTGTGTATTTAAGGGCGTATGACCTTCACCCAACCGCTCCTCCATTTGCCCTCTTTGATGGGCACTTTTTGGAAAACTACTTTACTCTTAATTATTATTTTATTTATTTATTTAATATCAAAATTGTACATGTATTACATAAGAACATAAAAGAAAAAAGCTCATGAAATGAAAAAAAACAAAAAAATACATAGTATATACCAAACACAAAACACAAAGTGTGCTATACGAGCACTAATCTGTACATAACGATTTTTGCTGTTTTAGAGGACTGATATCATCACATCGTTCTTACGCACAGTTGTAAACTGGTAAGTTTTTTTACATATATAAAAAGTAAGGATCATCCTAATAGCTCTTTCGATAGTATTTACAGGACAGGTTTACCTTCACCAGATCAAGGAGGTATTGTGGTAGCATGTGTTTGCTTACTTGTTAGTTTGTTTGTTGGTTTGTTGATTTCAGTGACGATCGATAGGTATCATGATTTGAATCGATAAATTTTTCACCGAAAATTTATGGTAGAATGCTTTGGCAACAATGAAATTTTATTTACTTGAGTAGCAGAATTTGCAGTAATTATAGTATCATTTTGGGACACACTTTCCCTAAATTTGTGCCTGTCAGAAAATTTCTTCTCTGTAAATTTTCTCCCAAGAAGGCAAAACTTAGGGCTGGAAAATGCAGCCCATTTTGCAGGAGCTTTGAGGTAAAATTGAAATTTTCAACATGTGTAATTTCCTTTGCCTGAAAGTTACAGCTGTCTGGCCCAAAATCGCAACTTTTTGTCTTTTTCTTAATATTTCTAACTGATGACACCGCTAATGATACTGTGTTTTACCGATGTGTAGATTCAGACATTGGAGGCCCAGTGGACCCAAGTGAACTGGTGCCTCGGAGAGTCGGTGAGGTGATCGGATCGACTGTTGGAACTCTGGCTGCACTTGTCAACTATCCCATCGGTATTATAAAATAGACAACTTTTTTTGAGTTTAAGGTGTTAACTAGAAAGCAGTCAGAGCCTGCACACCTCCGCCAAGGCCATGTTGTTCGCCAGGTGGCAGCACCATCTTCAGTTTCGCAGCGGTTTCCCTTATGCCCCATTGAAAGCAATGGTAACGAAAATTTCAAAGTGATCTAGAATCCAGGATTCTTGTCGGATCACGACCACACTGATAGTTTTTGCCATTCCCGACTTTCCCACAAAATTTCAGAAAGATCTGTCCATAACTTTTTGAGTTATCTTCTAACACACAGACGGACAAACAAAGTCTGACAAAAACATAACCTCCTTGGCCGAGGTAATTATTAAATCATGATAGCTGAAAACAACTTTTTATGGGTATTTTTATATTTCCACTCCATTGCTATTAGACAGTGCTACTAGCATTGTTTTCATATGATGCAGTTTCCATGACGTCGTCGTTGTTTACTTACACTGTAATTTAGACGGTGTATTTTCGTGATTCACCACATTGCAATGTTAAGTACGATTGATTTTTTGGCCAACTTTTGTGGCCATGGTATATTCATCACAGACAGTTTTATTCAGGAATATTTATCCATTATTGTAAATGTTTGCCGTGGTGAGAAAAACATAATTTGTTGACTGATATAGAGAAGTTGGCCATTTTGTTGTTGAGAATAAGACGTGTTTTATTTGGGACGATAAAATTGATGACTTTTATCAGCATTAAGTGGCATTCACACTATGCGTGGAGTTCGAGCATGTAAACGCTATACAGGGGCAGACACGGAGCGGATTCGCGGCATGTCTGCTGCAGATATGCGCATGTGCGCAGTCCATTCAGCTCGACGGATCTGCTCGAATCGAGTCATGTTCGATTTGAGCAGACAGCGTACGCATATACCGCACGAAGTACGCGCTGTGTGTGAATCAGCGTGATCGATTAGAGCGTATCTGTGGTAGATCCGCCCGGACTACCCGCTGCTGGGCGGATGTGCGCGGACTCTGCGCATAGTACGTGCATAACTACGCGTGTAGTGTGAATGTCGCTTTAAAGTTGGCTGATTTTTGTATGATACGCAATGGATTTCTGTGATTGTCTGCTGATTTTGTTGGATGATTTTTGTGACGATGTTGTTGATTATATGTGATTCCTTTTATTGTTGTGTTTTTTCTGACATTTCTTGCAGTTTTTTGTACCTATAAGATATTCTACTGCCATTACAACCACTATGTTTGCAGTTGCTCTGCATAGTGGCTGGCAGACAAAAACATCAAGACATGCAGCGTGTACTTCAACTACTATCAGTACTACTACTACTACTATCAGTACTACTACTACTATCACTACTACTACTACTACTACTACTATCACTACTACTACTGCTGCTGCTGCTGCTGCAGCAGTGTTGGTGCTGGTGGTGGTGGTGCTGCTGCTGCTGCTGCTGCTGCTACTACTACTGTTACTACTGCTACTACTACTACTACTACTGCTACTACTACTGCTACTACTACTACTACTTCTACTACTGTTACTACTACTACTACTACTACTACAACTACAACTCTTACTATGTTTGTAGTTGCTCTACGTGACGCGGCTCGTCCAACATACTGGGAGGCGGACGAAGGCATCAAGGCATGCAATGTTTGTGGCAGTTTGTTTGGTCCTCTGTTGAAGCTACATCATTGCCGGGCATGTGGTAAGGGCGTCTGTGGTCCGTGCTCACCTCAGCTCAAGCCTGTGCCATCACGTGGCTGGGACCACCCAGTAAGAATCTGTACCGCCTGTTCTCACAGCCTCAACGACTGAACCGCATCCAAGGATGCCCTGTATGTGGTGTAACAGGGGGCAGGGTGGCCACAAACCTGGAATACCCGGGGAATTCTGTAAACCTGGAAAACTCACCGAATTCTCAAGGTATTTTGTGCAACCTCAGGAAATAATTGTAACATGCAAAATAGTGTCATTACGTACGGTTTTCAGGGTGCACCGATGCTCTAAAAATGTATGCTGTCCCGGGACCCTGCTGAGGGAGTTTACAGTGTTCTGTCAGATTATCATTATTGCAATTACTTTCTGGTGCAGTAAGCTATGGAGAAGTAAGTTTATGGCTCTGGAAAAGCCCGAAAACCCGGGAAATTTTTTTCTTCTATTTTGTGGCCACTCTGGGGGGTCACAAGTTGTGACTGTGTGTGGTCTACAGCTTAGGCTGGGACCACCCAGTATGTGTATGTACGATCTGCTGTAACAAGTTTGATGACTGAAGAATAACCAGTTTTTCTTCAGACCTGTGCATAGGCTAATTTTTTGCCCCAGTCCCCTGGTCTATTTTTCGGCAAAGCCCATTTTCAGCTACTGGATTTTTATGACTGTGAATTTCAGAGCTAAGCACTGGAAACTGAATCTTTTGGGCAAACTCAATTCTCAGAAATTTTGATTTGTGAACACAGCTTTGGATAAATTTGGCCCAGTCTGTTAGATTTTTCTCTCGTTTTTTCTGCAGCGATTTTTTATGTTACCTTATTGATGTGTTATACAGAGTCTGCTGTGTGATATAGACCTGTTTTCGGAAAGAGTGAGAGTCATAACGGTCAGCTTTTGAATGCTAATATTTTACAAGGTAGTGTAGCGACATGCCTGAGGTGTGATGGCATCTTTAAATGGTCGCTATGCAGCTGAATATGCCGGTGAAATGATTTCGAAAATGATCAGTATTGGTGAAGTTGCAAAGTCATGAAATTTTGTGGCTGACTTTTTGTGCCACCGCATGTCTTAATGCTTGGTTGACTGTTAATTAGATGTGGCTCTATCGGTGTTCGTTGTATAGTATCTGTATGATTTGAAATTTGCTGTATCAATCTTATATCTTCTTGCTCTTACGAATTTGATGCACTCCTGCTTGTGCATTTCTGCCATTACTTATTGAAATTGGTCGCAGTTGTCTTTGGCATAAACAACAGCTGACAAGCACTGCGTTGGATACGTGCTGTTGACTAATTGCAGTTTGGCGTGTGGTAACTCTGGCCAATTTTATCATGGAGGATAGAACGTGTACTATTTCAGATGATGAAATCGACTCACTATGGCTTGTTGCACAACAGTAACAACAGATGTTTGTTGCCTGATTTTTTGTGATGAAAAATCAGCCGATTTTATCAATTGTATGGCGTGATTGCTGTCCCATGGTCTTTCTTCCTGCAGATTTGTTTAACACTTTGTCACAGCTAGGGATTGCAATTCTGAATCATGGGATCCTGGGATCTCGGCCATTTTGCCGATCCCAAATTCCACGATTGGCGGCGTCCCAGTTGTAGGATTTTGGTATTGCGACAATTTGTTAAAATTCTTCTTTTTCATGTGTTGAATGATACAATTAAGAATTCTAGTCGACCGATGAATAAAACATTTTATGTGCACTTAGAGTCTTACTCTTTGCTGTGCATTGTAATTTGTATTTTGGCAGTCACTGCCCTTTTCTGCTGAGCAGTTGATTGGATTCTGGAACGAACTGCTTGAGAAGCTGGGGTTCATGTTGGCAACAACTTGTACACAGACCTTGATTACGTCGTGCTAATGGCTGAACAGACAGAGACGTTACGATCAGCTCTCGCAAAATTTTACCAGACTGCCAAGGACCTTGGTTTGACTTATCGTGGCAGAAAACTAAGGTACAGAACCTGAGTTCTTGTGATCCTGCTGCAGATATAACGGTTGCTAACAACACAACACCACTGAAGCAGTTACAGAGCTCCGGTACTTGGGCTCTATTCAATCGTCTTCTGGCAGATGCTATCCAGATCTACATCGACGATCTGGAGTGGCCTCCTCCGTTATGCACTCAATGCAACACTGCTGGCGTCAAAAGGGTCTAAGTCTGGACACCAAGCTAAGACTATACCAAACTTGTGTTCTTCAAATCCTGTTGTACGGAGCTGATACATGGACCCTACCGGCAGACGACACACGCAGATTACAATCCTTCCATGTGTCATGCCAACGCTAGATACTGGGTGTTAAGTGGCAGGATCGTGTCAAGAACATCGACATAGCGGACAGGACCGGTCTGCCAAACATTGCAGATATATAATCAGCAAGAGGCGCCAAGCACTGTTTGGTCACATTGTTAGACTTGATGCCACCACACCTGCACACCAAGCGTTATGCCAGGTCATTGCAATGAAAGGCGGGCAGAGTCTGGGGATAAACTGGCGAAGACCTCTTGGGAGTCCTCAAAAGACCTGGATACAGCAGATCGGCAATGGAACACCAGCCAGCTGGAGACAGATGTGGCAGAGTGCAGATGAACGTGGACATTGTGGGGAGTCGCCGCAACGGACCTCAGTTGTCTACGCGTCATGATGACGACGACGATGAGTCACTGTCACTTCCTACAGTACAGATATGCCTTCCATATGGGCCTATGGAAGGTATATCCTACATCCTCTGCATAATTAAGTCCATTGGGAATACGAAAATGACGACTAATCTATAAACCTAATCTCAGAACGGGATCTGGAGATCTTGGGATTACAAATTTCTCAATCCTGGATCATGGGATTGCGAATTCAATCCCAGGATTGCAATCTCTAGTTGCAGCTAATTAGTAGGTGTGTTAATGTGACAGTCAGTATAAAAATGCATGTGATTGTGATTGTTCGAATTTGCAAAGCAACCAGATGCACCGGTGATGGTGAATGTTCGGTGATGTATACTATAGCTCTGAAAATTAATGCATAATCATGTGATTAATTGTTTTAAAATGTAAGGATCAACAAAATTTTACTTATTAAAATTTTTTTTAAATTCACGTACATGTCAAAATCAAAACATTATAAAGTGGATACAGCTTCATTGTAACGTGTCTGAAATCATGTCAAAGTCATTTGTTTTTTCCAGAAAAAAGTCAACATTTTAGTCTGACTGCAAGACTAGTTTTTAAAAACACTCAATATTCTGTCTTAGTCCATCTGTGAGAGTTCTTAGCTCATCAACTTAAAATACACTTTATTGATAGAAATTTATGATATCAATCAGTTACTACTTTTTATAAAGTTAACTGTTGAAAGTTAATGGTTACCTGCTCTAGCATCTGTTGTGGAATCTTTGCATCTCGCATCTGATATCTGCTTTCCAGTCTGTGAACAGTTTTGGATTAGTGCTCACCAAATGTGGAAAGATATTTGCGTACAAAACAATTGATAATATACACACTGAAGACTGGAATTAGCTGTATTCATCAGTTATATGTAAGTTATGATTGATTGAATGTTTAATGAATCAGTAGATTGATCGATATGCAGCAGATAGTTGACTGACAGTGGTCAAAGTAACGGCGATCGTGGGGAGGGCACTGCACTCTCTCACCTTGTGTATTTTTAGTCTGAATAGTTTGTCAGATTTTTAGGCAAAAATTCACCCAATTTGATTTCTGCTGAGGCTCCGCCCTGGACCCTGCTGGGGGAAAGAGCTTAAATGCTCCCAGACCCTTTAGCTGTATTTAATAGGCCTGCTTTTAAGGGGATAGAGGAAGGAAGAGCAAAGGAAAAAGGAAAGGGATGGCGGGGAAGCGGAAGAGAAAGGAAGTAAGAGTTTTCTGCCTTTTAAATTCTGGCTACTTTGGCCACTGTTGACTGTGGTGTGTATTCTGAATGCAATAGTGAAACGGTCATGTAGTTATACTGAATCACTGTTCGTGTTTTTAGTTTAATATAATTTAATGTTATATCAGTAGGTATTTTTACAGCTTTTGATTTTCAAATTTTGAACAAACGTATTCACCAATTCTGGTATTGGTAAGTCATTTAGTGGTACTCTGCAGCATTAGACACTGTAAATTAGAGCTGCACTAAATATTCAGTTTATAACTTTATATTTATGTTCAGTCTGTATTTATGTTCAGTACAGCTCTAGTTATGATCATTTTATTGATTATTGTGTTAGATGATTATGACTGGAGTAAACGCTAACGCTCTTTGAGCTGCAGACATTCATTATTATATTGGTTTGTTACTGAAGTCATTGAATTTAATGTTTAACTGTGTAGTTAATCGTGATAATATTTAGCCGGAACATTTCTTTAGTATTGGCTGTACAAATGTCGAGAAAGTTGAGCTGTTTATCTCAGTCTAATAACGTTGTGGCAGGGTAGGGGGCAACGCCCCCATCCATAAATGTAAGCGTGTTGGAAAATTTTCTTCTAAAAATAGCCTACAGAGTTTGGGGAGTTCTCTCATTGTCAGGAGTTTCGGGGCAAATCAAAATATTCAACAACCGTGATCTCTGCTGTCGGAGATTTTGTCGTGGACACAAATCACGAAAGTCGGTGACATGATTTGTATCACGGACTTTCGTGATTTGTGTCCGCGAGGAAGTTTCGATGAAAGTTGCAAAGTGGGCGTAATTGGAATTTGGGCTTATGAAATTGTTGTATGCTCATACGAGGGTCGTTCGATAAATAAGTTACAAAACATAGCGTCATTCTGTTAATTTTTCAAATATTAAAAATCCGAAATATTCGTTTTGTAGGGATTTTTATTCTAAGTACCAGATGTGAGTTTTATTACGATGACGTCATCGTGACGTCATTTGTAAACATTAAAAACAGCGACGTTGCCACTGAAATTGTCCCGTGACGTATAGCCTGCCGTATTGTTATTTTGTGGGCAAAAAAAAACTTCATGCAAATTAGATTCACTCTGAGATGCATCCACTATTATAACGACAAGTGTTTTATGAAGTGAACGGTGCACGTTTGGTGTAAGAAAATGCTAGGTAGACTGAAATTTGCATCAGATACCGAGGTGCAATCAGTTGTTCCTCGGTGGCTTGGCAAGCAGCCAGCATCATTCTTTGCATCGGGCATTCGGAAGCTTGTTGGCAGATGGGACAAATGTTTGAACGAACTCGATACGTAGAAAAATGAATGTTTAACATTTGAAGATATGATATTAATCTGTAAAATTTATCCATTTTTATCCTTCCTGTGCTGTTTGTCACTTGCAAGTTATGATAGATTACTGTTGGAAAAAATAATACATGCAAAATAAGACATAGTCTGTGTTCTATGAGCAGATGACTACACAATATGACGTTATCGTCAAAAAAAATTTCGGCACATATTTAAGGTAAAATTCCTTACATAACGTATATTTCGGATTTTTTTTTATATTTGCAAAACTAACATAATGACGCTTGTAGATTTTAAAGGGACGACGTTATCCGTGTATTTTTTGCTTTCGCTGTCAGCGTTTCTTTTGGTTTCGTCGCATACTCCGGTTTTCATGCGTTCGTGTTGGTTATTTTGTTTATTTGCGCCGGTCATAAGAAGTCTGTAGTAGTCATTTGTAAGCTTTAGCCTGCACCGCAGAGGATCGTACGTTTTACTGTCTGCCAAATAAATCCATGCACTGTATAATCGGATCTCGAATTTGTTCAATCAACTATGAGCGCCGAGATGTGGTAATTAGTACAGCGGGCAACGTGTCAAATCGCCGAGACCCAGTGGCGTCATTTCAGTAAATCACTGGGGGAGGGGTCTTAGTAATCCTTGGGGTCTCAGTCTACGTGACGTTTTTGCAGCAGTATCACTGTTTCAAAGGTGCGATTTACAGGGTAAAATCAGAATCATAAATCTTTTGGGGGCAGGGGTGCGTAGACCCCTACCTCCACCCCTAAATGACGCCCCTGCCAAGACGAGAAAACGTTTAGAGGCGTGAAGAATGGGGGGAGGCTCCCCGTCTACTGTAGAAGTCTGGGGCAGCGTCGCAAGCTCCCCAGCAGAGCCCAGTCGCCGACCCATTTTAGGAAAACGTTACCTCCGAGATCGTTATAGGCTCACGTTTCACGCTCGCCATGGTGTGCTTTCCACTTTTAAACATCTCTCGCGGTTTGTGCTTTGGTCAAAATAAGGACCGAAGTAATTCAGTAAAAGGCGGAATCTTAGATGATTTGCAGCTGTCTTTTCCACAGTTCATAGTCTTCAAATCTTATCTGCACTACGCTGGCGTCACTAAAGGCGCGTATACAGAGCGACGTAACTGAATTGAACTAAACTGAAATGACAGGTTTAATTTTTGACGAACTGACGAATGGTCAAGCAGAGCGAGCCCATTGGTCATTGGTTGACGCTTACAAGAGCGTAGTCACGTAGTCCACGACGCCGTTAAATGGTGCCTACTGTAATGCCGCGTTACTGCTTGCCCATTGGTCAGTTCGTCAAAAACTGTCATGTCAGTTCAGTTCAGTTACGTCGTTCTGCACGCGCCTTATTAACGGCCGTCATTAACGACCGGTCAGTGACAGCACGCGTGTCACACATCTGTGCGTATAGTCTTTGATCTCTGGCGTACGAAAACAGTCGCGCCGCCGTAATCGAGCTGTAACAGTACGAGTTGCAGAATTCTTACGTTTTGTAGCCTTCATGTAAAAGTCTTGATTCTGGGAACAGGCGACTCAATTGCGATAAAAATAAAACTCGCGTCTCTTCATTCGCGGTCAACAGCAGCACTATCAAAAGAAAACATCAACAAAAACTAGAAAGGAGCCAGAGTGTTCAAATCTGTGATGACGAACATGATATGCGCCGAAGACTTCGATTTATTCTTGACTTGCTCTTGGAATTACACCAGCAAACAAAATTAACCATACCTGTAAAAACGTTTTTACGTTTTAAACGTTTTTAATTTTCTCAACGTTTTTTATTTGTATAAAATTCTGCCAACTACGTCGCGAAGCACTTTCAAAGCCACTGACTGAAAGGAATTAATAGGTTATAGTGATGGTAGTTTACTTACTTAGTTTAGTAATACATGATCTTATGACCACGCATGCAGTTAAATAAAAAAAGTTGAAGCACAAAGAGCACGTCGTGGTCGTCAACGACTAAAATTTCTTAAATGGTTGGAGAAGGTAACTGATATCCAGCCACTTGATATGATTGTGACATTAAAACAACAAAGATTGCCGCCTACGTCTTGTAATAACTTGCAATAACCAGGCTTGCCGTGGATATGAAATTTCCCATCTTTATCCATATCAATCAATCAATCAATCATTTATTTGACTCAGGCACGAGGCCCATAGAAACAGACAAAGCAGCACAGACAGACAGAAAACATAAAAAGACGTGATCAACAGACGCCTATCCTGAATACAAATGTAGTAGAGGCAAGGGCGCTCATCGCCCCAAAAAACAACGCAGTTATTTTTCCTTTGATGCACACTTTGTGTGTCCTTCCTACTAACATTAAATATGTTAGTAAGCAGAAAAACGTTTTTGTTGTGCTACTATTTAAAAAGGAAATAAAGTCCGTGATTTTGCGTTGTTGCCCTTATAGCATAGTCACACCATACGACGCCACGCGAATCAACTCAACTGTCGCCGACTGTTGAGTTGAATTGAGTCGCGTCACCGTTGTAGGTGTGAATTGGCCATTACTGATGTAATGATAACAAATTTATTTGATCGAATTCTTGTATGCTTGAACGTTTCTCTCTCTTTCTCTGATGTTCGTAGTCTTTATTTTTTCGGTCATTTGTGCTCCGAGTATTCAGTTTAATTGAAAAATGTGCCACCATGGATGTATCCACAAGATGGCCTAAGTCTGATATCCACACATGGATATATCCATGGATATCCATATCCACGGCAAGCCTGGTAATAACTCTGATATCACGGTCAGTCAACTTGACGAAAACAAACTGCAAGCATTTGGAATCACTGCAGACTGCATGCAGCAAGATTATCAACATCATTTGCCGTTATTATTGCAAATTTTGTCGTCCAATCGTTCGTTTTCCAGATATAATGCAGCCTTCAAATAAAATACGATTGTAACAGCAGACAACGGCCTATAGTAATCGCTGTAATTTTTTTTTACAAAACTATTTCGCCGTTTTAAAGATACGGTGTTGAAGTTTTGCAGAGAAGTCGTTTAGCCGCACCATAGATGGCCTACGCACTACGTGACGTCTGCGGTGTACTCGTATGGGAGAGGAAAAAGGAGGGGGGGGGGTAGTTTACTTCGAGCCAGCAGTGTTGAAAGATCATAGGTTTGAACTGTACCGCTTCACGACGCTTTAATCACGATGATTCGTAAAACGTGGCCGTTCCGCCGTCTACGTTCTGCGATAGGCCTAACTCCTAACGGCAGTCAACATACAAGTTCGAAACTTTAGACCAATTTACAAATGCGTAACATTTTCTCGCGAGTTGTTGCAGCTCGTTTTCTAGAAACTTGAGAAAGTAGGTAGACCCTGCCGTAAGTTGAAAGCGTGGCTTGCTCAAGAATAGTACATGCATGAGTGGCATCGTGGCCTGCAGGGAGATTGGGATTTGGGAGAAGAGGGCATAGATGTCAAGATCCGGAAATCAAAATGCGTGAGACTTCGCAGGACTAAAAGGGGGGGGGGTAACCTGTCGCTCGCAATTCTCTTCAATTTCAGTTTATCTGTAATTTACAGCATCCATAATCTCTTCTATCGGAAATAATGCAGCTAGGCTAGCTATCCGTCGAGAAGTTCTATTAACTTCCATCATCCGTAACTTTATAACCCACGATCCGCTGGCGCACATCCAGTGGCGGCAGCTGCTTGCAGTGATAAGGATTAGTACACTTTTGTGTTGAAGAAACCTTTAATTTTTACAGCGAAACGTTCTGGGTGTGCTGCTGAGATATAAGCTTAGGCTTATGTTGAATAGGCCTAGTCATTACTGCAAATTTATCACCGATTGCGAAAAAACTGTCAATATTTGACAAAGTTGTGCACTGATGTGCAGTTATGAGACTGTGTGTGTTCTCTGGCCCACCCTGTAGACTGATGCTCACCTACCGATCAGCTGATTGGTGGCGACTTTAGTCTAACTACTCGACTGCATGCTAATCAAGGTTTATCGTATAGATGATAGTAAACATTCTACTTGATAGCGTTCGATGCAGCGTCGGTCGGTAAGTTATATAAGCTGTTATTTTAGACTACGGACTTCGGTAGATTAGTACATTTTATGATTTTAACTGCAGTTTTGAGTCGTGGGTAAAATCCTTCAGTAAGTTCTGTTAAACGACAGCCAAGATTTCTTACAAAGCATAGATGTTAAAAACATTCATTTGTAAATGAAAAACAAAAACATGTTTTTTTATATTTTTATAAAACATTATAAAAACATTAAACTGCAGATGTTTCCAATCGCTACTTTTTGCTTTAGGCATTTTTATTGTAATCGTGATTATGGTACGTGCTCATCTATGAACTAAACAATCAAATGTCAGAACAAATACCAAGTATACTAGTCATGCTAACAGTTTTCAACACATTTGTAGCAATTTATTCTAACGATTTAACAAGAACAAAAAACACGACATTAAAAAGCACAAAAACATTTTAAAAATAAAAAAACATAACAAAAAACATTTTAAAAAAACATAAAACATATTTTAAAAATACTTTTATAAAAAAACCTAAAAATGTTTTTACATCTATGTTACAAAGTATAGGCCCACTTTTCTTATTTTAATAAGTCTATAAGCTTAGGCGACTGAGCTTTCGATTTAGCAGTGTTGTCTATAGGAGAACGTAGCAAAATTGTAATGTCTTTAAAATGTTGCGTTTGTGAACTTATCTGCATTTTGCTGAACTATTTTTTTTTATACCGGTATGGTTTATTTTTGACATAATGTAATAGATTTTCGGTACCTAGCAACGCCATTTAGCACTCCTTGTTTATCGGATCGTAATAAAATCTTTACTAACTGTAGATGTCGTAAAATATTCAATATTCACTGTTTTGGTCACAGGCTTTTTAATTATATCAACATTGATGACCTTGAACCCCCAAACTTGGTTTTTAGTGAATTTTCACAATTTTTGGCTGCAGCGCACATTTCAATAGTGAATTGCGACGAAATGCCTGAAAATAGACCAAGACAACTGAAATTTTCAGCATTAAACGCAGATTTTAGCAGTCCACGTGCCGACCCCTTAAGTTCGAAAAGGCCTGCGCACGCGAGCGTAAGAGGGGTATCCCTCTAAAAAGTGGCTATTTTACTGATATTGCCTCGTCCAGCATGAACACAGTTGCAGATAGGCACAGACGTCCTGCTTATGATAACAAGCACTAGTGACGAGCTTCTTAGGAATGTCAACATCGATGACAATGAATGACTCTGAACCTCCAAATAGGGTTTTTTTTAGTAATTTGTTGGCGATTTTGGGTTGCGGCACACATTTTAAGAGTGAATTGCATATAAAATTATTATTATTTTATTGCATGCTGTACATAGTACACTGATTGCCAAAGTGGCAGGACCGCTGTTATCGCGCCTCACGTGAGCTTTGCTCAAATTACTTGTGACTAAAAGCTAACAGTGGTAGCTGCCAAAGAAAACGCAGGTTCTTATGTAGCATTTTTCAGTTATTGAGCCAAAAGTCCAAGCTCTCACAACTTCACAACTTCACCGAGACATAACTATTGAGTGTTTTCATAACGAGTTTTATAAAAAGACAAATGCAAGTAATTTGAGCAAAGCTCATGAGACGCATGACAGCCTTAACAGTTTCTATTCGCAGGTAGTCTTGATCTGTCTCCACCCATTTTGTCGCAATTCACCCTTGAAGTCTGCACCGCAGCCGATAATCACAATAAAAACACTAAAACCCACTATTTTGGAAATTCAAGGTCATTTAAAGTTATTGATGTTACTACCACTAAAAAGCTCATCACCAGTGCTTGTTATGATAAGCAGCACGTCTGTGCCTGTTTTCACGCTAGACGAGACAATATTGGATAACCACTTCTTAGAAAGGTACCACTCTTTGACGCCCGCGTGCGCAGTCTGACCTCCTTATACATAAAAAGTCGCGATTTGGACTGCTAAAATCTACGTTTGATGCTAAAAATTTCACACGCAGGTTGTCTTGGTCTATCTTTAGCCATTTTGGTGCAATGCACTCTTGAAATGTGTGTTGCAGTCCGAAATAGCAAAAAAACTACTAAAACCCAAGGTCATTCGAGGTAATCGACGTTGATATCCCTAAAAAGCTCGTCACTATAATATCGAGACAAGGGACACTATATACCGCTCCCGAGACTAAAAGGGGAGCTACTTCTAAGGGAAAGAAAAGGGAAAGGATGTGTTCCCCAAAGCAAATATAATAGGGCTGATAACGATTAAATTTTTTTGCACCGTTAATCTCCACAAAGTAATCAAAATTAATGGATTTATTTCGATTAATTTTTGTACTGAATAAAAAGACCATAAACTGCAGAATTTAACTACTGGCTGCTGTTATTCTTCGCAAACTGGAGCAAAAGTGATGATGGTACAGTATATACAAACAGTGTAGTCAAAACTCAAACTGTTAAACTAACACTATACAAGTGCAAATCTTGATCAGTGTCCTGTGCAAAATAAGCACCATTGTTGTCTGCTGTACACCATGGGCCATAAAAAACGTGCCACTTTACGTTTGTCCATATCTTCGCCAATTACTGACCGATTTTCAAAATTCTTCCACTGGCACACTTTGCAGACAATTTGCAATAATGTGATTATTATGTATCCCACCACACAGTAAATGCGGTTCTACTCTACCTTGTGAAAAATGCATGTAAGCAAAAACTAACCATAATAACAAAAATGTAGGTAAATGAAAAACGCTTCAGACCAACATTGCAGTGAATGACTCATATGACACTAGACACTAGATTGTGTTATATCCACACAGTCTAGTGTCATACAGATCATTCACTGCAATGTTGGTCTGAAGTGTTTTTTTTCAATTTTACCAAAATGGTTGTTTGTTATTATCGTTGTGTATGCATATTTCATTGATATTGTCTCAAGGTAGTGTAGAGACGCATTTATAGTGTGGTGGAATCTATAATAATCACGATATCACAAATTGTCTGCAGAGTGTGCGAGTGAAAAAATTTTGAAAATCGGACAATAACTGGCGAAGATATGGACAAAAGTAATGTGGCAGGTTTTTTGACCCACCCTGTAGATTAGTATACAATCGACTGGAAATGAGTACATTAGTGACGTCAGAGACGTTTTCAGCCTAAATTTTTTTACGGAATTTTCAAATGATTAAAAATTTTAATGAATTAATTTTATTAGCAATAATTACAGTAATTAATCGTCAATTTCTGCAGTCCTAAAACACCATTACACCAGCGTATAGTTAAACAACCTGGTCAGTCAGTTCAACAAGCAAAGCCATGGAGTTAATGAATATTGGTACATCGCAACAATTGGGTTACGGAACTTGGGGAGGAGGGCAGCAGAAAAAGTAGCAATTTTCAGACCGGCAGCCATAAATTCCTGACAAGGGATATTACGGATGCTAAAAGTTTCAATTTTGCTCCCAGTTTTCCCAAAAATGGAGGATTTCTAGCCGCTAATTTTGTACATATTTTTGAAAAAATTTTTAACAGGCTAAGTTTTTTTAAATTGCTGCCCCTGCCCCC
>Ga0209367_1002297_pt1 | contig 25084 bp, 12 predicted proteins | sample WorMetLIZISLAND2_FD_187412 | JGI IMG/M metagenome (GOLD analysis project Ga0209367, IMG submission 187412) | Marine gutless worms symbiont microbial communities from Max Planck institute for Marine Microbiology, Germany - Olavius geniculatus... ... | reverse complement strand
CCAGACCCCCGTTATAGGCTCGCGCTCGGCGCGCTCGCCATGCCTCCCCCCTTTGCCAAATCCTAAATACGCCACTGTTTAGTGATCACCTTCAGTGTGTTTGTATGTCTGAAGATCGAACAGCAAATGAAGAAGAAGGGACATATGAGTTCGTCTGTCTGTCTATCTGTGCATGTAGATTGAGGGAGCGATGAAGAAGAAGGGTCATGAGTTTGCGTGGAGCGAGCGTCTCGGCTTCATCTGTACTTGTCCGAGTAACCTCGGCACCGGGCTGCGTGCTTCCGTACACGTCCAACTGCATAAGCTCAGCAAGGTACGATGCACTGGCCCGACCCGCAGCACAGCCGGCGGCAGTTTGTGGCAAAATTGAAATTTCGAGCATTTCCTCTGTTGGAAATTTGTAGCTGTCTGTCCGAAAATTACAATTTCCCGGTAGTGCCTTGCCCTCCTCTACCTCCACGACGCCGCGGTAGCTATGCTTACTGATAGACAACGTATACACGAGGCGACTGTCGCGATGGCGACGATCGCCGCCACCGTTTGCCCAAAAGTGTTCGAATGCGGCGATCGTAATGGTGTTCCATTAGAGCGACACAAACGGGTTTGTCGCGGAGTTGTCACGAACTTTGTCGCAAACATCTCGACATGTCGAGATGGTTTGTGTCTGCGATTTTCGTAATTTGTGTCCACGACTTTTCCGTCGGGGAAGTTTCGGTAAAAGTCGGTGTAATGGAATTCGGGCTTAACGAGTAATGCAGTAAACTGTCTATACCGTTTGACTTAGTTAGTAACGTCGTTGGTCGCATCAGCGAAGTTAATCAACGCCGGGCACTGTTAGTACTTGGATGGGTGACGGTTTGCAGACCGCTAAACCACTTCGGTATGTAACCAGCTACCCAGGTCAACTCAGCCTGGCCATCCCTCCGTGAGTACAATGCGTACCAGCAAAAGATGGGACGTAAACGGGCAGACCGCGGGCTGCAATAGTCCCGTGTCCGTGGTCTGACAGTGTAAACTGGTGTTTGGACTATGCCGCGCGTATGAAAACGCGGAGCGGATCCGCGGCGGATACGCAACAGATACGCAGGTTTAGGAATACGGATAGGCGCGTGTCCGCAGTTCGCTCAGCTGGCGGATCCGCCCGAATCGAGTCGAGTTCGATTTGAGCGGACAGCGTAGGCCTACGCGTTATGTGAATGTGTTTATACAAATCAGCGTGATCGATTAGAGCGTATCCGTAGCCTATCTGCGCGGACTACGCGCTGCTGGACGGATACGCCTGGGAATCCCGCTTAAGGTGACCGAGATCATGCCGCCCTATAATAAGCCTTATGGCTGGGGAAGGGTCAGATTGCGTTACGGACTGTGTGTATGTGTGAAGGACCCGCGGTTTGACGACATCATCCTTGCTCTCCAGCTGCAGTGGCGTGGTACAGGCGGCGAACACACGGCTGCCGTCGATGACGTTTACGACATCTCGAACAGAGCGCGTCTCAAGAAGTCCGAGGCAAGTATAACATCGACCAGCCTGGACGATCGCGGGCACGGACTCCAGCATTTACACGTATTCTGTTGTAAGCTTATATAGCCAAGATAACCAGGATGACTGTCTCAGTTCTGTCACTGAAAATCATATCAGAGGCAAAAGCGGAAAAATTTCTCGCTTGCTTTCTGCGCTATCGCTCCAGCACTAGAGTGTTTTCTGACGTTAAAGTTCTATGTGTCACCAGTGGCGTAGCCAGAAATGTGAATTCGAATTAATCCCCTCCTCTTTCCTTCCCCTTTCGTCCTTTGTCCCCTTTTCTACCCTCATCTTTCTTTCGTTTTTCCCCTCTTTCTTTTCCTTCCACGGACAGTTCTCACACCAGATTCGTCGGATTGACATTATACGTCATGCGAAATTAGTAAGTTTTTGCTTACTTACAGACTCACTGAGCGTACAGCGTGCATGTGTGCGGTGTGCAGCGTGAGTTCGTGCAGTTGCTGATCGACGGCGTCGAGAAACTGATTGAGATGGAGAAGCGACTGGAAGAAGGCAAGTCCATTGACGACATCATACCCGTCAAGAAGTAAACAACATCAGCAGCGACAGCAGCAACAGTGTTAAACGCTACAACTCAGTCCATCCTGCAGAATGTTTTGTCTGTGTCCCGCTGTCTGTCCGTGTGTCTGTCCGTCTGTACTGTGTCAGCAGTAGGCCCAGAGCATCTGTTCGTAGCACAGCAAGCAATAAACCTTCTCAGTCGGTCTTTCTGTCGGACCCTGTATCTGTGTGACAAGAATATGCTATGTCGCCAGGTTGTGACTGCCATGTGCCACAGTGACGGTGCTTATGTATCCCTAGCATTCAGCCTGTTCCACCAGTGACGCTGTAAACAGCCGGTGTTGTGACTTACTTTCTAGCATATACTGTGAGCAGCGACAGGTTGTCTATAGGCCTATAGTCATACTAGCCATGTACTGCATGCGACGATGCAGTGAACGTTCATGCACTGCCTGTTGTTTGTTATACACATCGGACGCACAATAAACCATATACATTGAACACTGACATATACCGACACCCAGTGAACTAGTGAGTTGATGTTATTTGTGCCAGACAAACCAAGGATACAAGGCCGACAGATGGCGTGGCGTACAAGGTTGAACCCATAAATTAAAATCCACAATGGTGCCCAGAAGCCTCTAAGCTAGCTCAATAGACTTTTTAGTTAAAAGTGCGGAGAATGTTGGCGCATCCACTGTTGACTTGGTGCATGGCCACACTCCGCGCAGGCTTACTGTAAGTTCGGTGTGCAGTCTGAGGCCGGAGACAACAGCTATGACGTCAGAAGATGCTCTGTGTGCACTGACAGAGCCAGAGAGCACCTGTGTGACGTCACGGCTGTTGTCTTTCAGCTTCAGAGTGCACAGTAGACAACGCCGTTGGTGCGCGTGTCATTGCACTAAACCAGCTACGTGTGGTTTCCATCAGACGCAACGCACGCAACGTACGCAACGTACGCAAGGCAAGAATAGACAATACACTGCAAAATCGCCTTAGGCGTAGCAGCTTATAATGTTTGGCAGTAGGTCCTAATGTTTTGCTGCCAGAATCTCAATCGGCAGGTCAATTTGGTTTGGTTAGCCCCACTCCTTTAAGACGCATTACTATGCCTATTTTATTGCATGCTGTACGCTGATTGCATGCCCAGGTGGAAGGACTAATGCTGTCGCGCGTCACGTCAGCTTTGCTCAGCTAGATTACTTGTACATCCTGTCCAATGCTAGGGGCCTAGCTAGGCATTGCATTGGACAGACAAAATTGCTGTCTGCACTGCAATAGCGAGGTAAAAAATGCCGTGGTGCACTGACTGCATTCGATTTGACAACTGATTGCATCAAAGTTTGATAGGCCTGCCAGTAGCTATAGGATACCTCAACGCCACCGTATAAGATATAGGCCTAAGCCTACACAAATACGCTTGCTTTTTGGCGGCAGTGGTAACGCGTTTAATCCGATCAACGAAGTTACTCTACGGCGGGCCGGGTTAGTAGTACTTTGATGGGTGACTGCCTGTGGGCAGGTAAACCATCTCGGCATGTAACCAGCTGCCTAGGTCAACTCAGCCTTCCATCCCTTCGGGATAGGTAAATCGAGTACCGGTGTCGTGGAAAATTTGTCATCATCATCATCATCATCATCATGACGCGAAGCGTTCAGCCGTAGCATCCCGCCGTTGCGATTTGTTGCCAAAACGAGCGATTTTCTGCCAGCTGCAGAGCGTCGGTCACTGATATATTACCGCGTCCCAGCGGATCTGATGGATCCAAGTGATGGGAGGTCGACCACGAGTGCGTTTCCAATCAGGAGATGGCCGGGCACCGTCTTGGGCTTCGCAGCAAGTCCGAAGGATCTGGTTTGCTGGAACGTCCTCAGTGAGTCTGGCAACATGACCAAACAGTCCGAGTCTTCGCTTGCGAACGATGGAAGAGGCTGCCAAGAGACCGGTCAGGCGTAAGACTTCGTTGTTAGATACGAAATCGTACCATCTGGTGTGAAGTATCCGCCGCTGACACCGCGTGTGAAAGGAGTCCAATCGTTTCCAATCTGCGTGTGTAAGAGCCAGGTTTCCATAGAGGAGAACTGCATGTGGAGTATATACGAATTTTCGTTGACATGGTGAGATTCGTTTGATTCCAGATATGGTCTAGGCGTTTCATTACTCCAGCGGTGAGTCCAGTACGTCGGGTACATTCGGAGCTGGAATTTCTGTTGCTCGTTTGGATGTTGCCCAGGTAGGCCCTATGTGAAATCTTGTAAGCTTACTGGCTGACAGTGTTACCGTTGACTACTATAGGAGAAGGTGTCGACCCACAGCCGAGGTTCTGGATCTTCGTGGAAAATTTGTCGCAACTGGAAAATTTTTCCCACCTCATAAAGCCTATTCTCATAATGTAACTAACCCTAACCCTAACCCTGACCCTAACGCTATAACTTTTACCCTATCCCTAATCTTAACCCTAACACGGCCGTACTGCTGCTTGTGGGAATTATTTTCCGGTGCGACGGTACGCATTTTCCACTATACGTCACGTGACCATTCGACTCGCGGTGGTCGACTTCCTATGGGTAGGTTTAACCGGGTGGTCCATTGTGACCATGCGTAGGCCTATATCTTGCGCCGTTATGGAGATATTATGAAGCCTCGAATGTTGGAGTGGACGGACGCACGGGGGACGCATTGAGTGCAATGCAATGCATAGCATTGGACAGACAAAAAATTCGTGAAGTGTAATACTTTTAGTTGATGGACGCTTTCTGCAATGAACAAGTAATTTGAGAAAAGCTCACGTGACGCGCGATAGCAGCGGTCCTGCCACTTTGGCAATCAGTGTAAGCTAGGCCTACAGCAATAAGATATTAATGCATCTTGAAAGAGTACTCAAATATGAAACCTCCGTATAAAAGACTCCTTGAATTTAAGAGATCAAAACTTATATTCTTAAAAATGTACGTTCTACGCTAAAAATGACTGTCATACGCAGGTTGTCCAGGTCCATCTCCAGCCATTTCGACGCAATTCACTTTTAAAATGTGTGTCGCAGCCGGAAATCGCAAAAATTCACTAAAACCCTTATTTTGGGAGTTCAAGGTCATCGACGTTGACACCAACAAAAAGCTTTTCACTGCTTGTTACGATGAGCAGCATGTATGTACAGGTTATTATCTGCAATCGTTTTCACGCTACACGAGATAATATCGGTGAAAATTTCGTACGCAGGTTGTCTTGGTCTATTTCCAGCAATTTCGTCGCAATTGAGTGTTGAAGTGTGCGCTGCATCCAAAAATTGAAAAATTCACTAAAAACCTTTTTTTGGGGGGGGTTCAAGGTCGTTAATTCAAGGTCATCGCTGTTGATAATTCTAAAAAGCCTAGCTGTTATTAGTTTGTTATGATAAGCAGCATGTCTGCAACCGTTTTCACACTATACGAGGCAATAACTGCAACATTAGGCACAATTTTTAGAGGGGGTGTACCCTCTTTGATGCCCTCGTTCGAGGGGAACCCCGCAGCCGGGGCACGAAATTTTGTCAGGATAAACTATGACCTTGAGGCAGCCATATAGTGATAAAGATTTCGTGGTCCTAACTTGCACCGTTTTGACACAATACAGCAGTGTTTCGGACGGACGGACGGACGGACGGACAGACGCCCAGGTCAGGGCTAAGACGCGCGAAGCGCGCTGCTATCGCGCGTAAAAAGCGGGTCTGTTTGAAAATATGGGGGCCTAGGCTTAGACCTAGAACGGTGAAGGACAGCCAACATTAGGCGCAATTTGTCTATGTTTAATAAGCCGGGTTGGAGTTGCTATTGCTTTTGATGAGGAAATTCGACTAAACTGTCTCGAACTGTACACCTTTCTGTCAGCCAGACCCCCAACACGGTCCACGTCTGACAGTTTATATTTAGCAACCGACAACAGCGAACAGGCAGGCACTCAAATTAAATGAATGGAACAGCAGCTACTATAGCCACAGCCCAGGGCTAGGTACTGAATATTCATGACATTCATAGCAGTCTCAAACCCACGTGCGAGGAACTACTTTCCCATCGATCCACGACTCATGAATATGTATCTGTGTCACGTGTGACGTCAACAGCCTGTCCAATGTGGGCGTGGCCTCGCTCTCAGTCCGCCCACGCATCGTGCGTAGGCCGATAGTGTATTGTTGCTATTTTCTCACACTTCGATCAATGGCACAGGTCTACTCTAAGACTCTATAGAGGCAGAGTTATGGATAATCCAAGAAGTTGCGGCTCGACGTTATGCACCGTACCTCAGCAAGTTATGAACGATTTTGATGAAATTTTACGAATTAGTGAAGATGAGCGGTCCAGTGAGCAAATTACACAAGATTTTGGTGGCGATCCGGTTCAGGATCCGGATATCCAGGGTTCCTGTATAGTTGTACAGCAGTTGTCAACTTGTCATGTAGGCCTATTTAGTCCACATTTTCGACGGACGTTTGAGACGTCTGGTCGTTTTTGGTTCACTATCTTATGCCTAACAACATCCAGCAGTAGAACAAGTTGAAGTCAGCTGATTCGCGACTATGCGTACGTCCACTATCCACATTCCAATAGGCCTACATGGCCTTTTAGTCCCACAGGCCCAATCAAAATCCAACCAAAGTTTAGCTTGTGGGGTTACTCTATCCACATAAAATCGGGGACGAATGCCAGAATCATTCAAACATGAGCATAATCATGCATCAAATCATGACTTTGCCAATTTCTATAGCCTACGTTCCTCTGATTAGGCCAACATGCCTATTTGTATTCTGTAATCTGTAGCCTAAGAGGCCTACATGGATTATTAGCGGTTAGCCTACTGATAAAGTAGCAGAGGCAATGGTGATGTGCAGAGTGCAAAATCTAAAGAAAAATGATAGGATTCACATTCCAGTTTAATTCGACTCTTTATTTCATCAACAAAACATAACAATAATAACAACGGCAAGACAAAAATATAATTACACGCACAAAACAAATAAGAATCTTGTTGCAGGCGATAATTCAAAATTTCGACGCATCACTAAAACTACAAACTGCATCACTTTACAGCACCTGTCTCCAGCAATTGTATCAGGAAAAGGACAACTGCCATCTTCCCTACATTTTAGCCTATCAGAATATGCTGTCAGGAAATTTTCTTCAAACAATGTAAGACTTGGGCGCTAAGTCACCATTTTGTGGAAAATTTACGGGCACATTAATTTTTGATGAACACCCGTAGGCCCTATCTTGTCTGCTGGAAATTTGCAACTGTCTACCAGAAAATCCCCCTCTCGCCCAAACGTTCTAACCCAAGACGGCTCTTCCTGGCTCTACAATAGCATTTAGAGATGCGACTAACAAACGCTACCGTACTGAATACTCGTAAACTGATACTCTGAGTATTTGTCAGTTCACAAACGAACTATCAATGCTGACAGCACAAACAAAAGCAGTGAAGAAAATGTTGTAATAAATTAACACACGGCAAAGACTTTCCCTTTGCTCCTTCTCTGTTTCCCCAGTACTGATTAAGGGTGTGATTATGATCACGTAAATACAGAAATTGTTTCGGAAATGTGGCAGAACACTTAGCACGCTGAATACACGTTAAAACAGATAGGCCTAGAAGGTGACACCTCAATAAAACATTTTGGCAACGTTTTTTATGAACGTCAAGAAATGCAGGGGTTTTTATTTCACAACATCGTGTGTTCCCTCTGCAGATGTAAGTCCACAAATCAAAGACAATAAGTGAATAATATGCAAAGCATACAATTTCATACATTTGTGTCTTGAATGTCGGATGCCGGACACTGTGCACAACTACTTTATGCACCACTACGTCAATGACAACAGTAATTTTGTGTATTGACAATAATTACCGCAAATAATAACAAAAGTTAATATACGCAGCAACGAGTAGAGCAAACTGAGACAACAGCCATGACAACAACGTAAAAGCAAAATAAAAATATTCATATTCAGCAAACATGTTCATCGTATCACAATGATATTTCACAATATCTTTCCACCTTCACAACAGCTAGTGACGTCACGGCCATCTTTAGCAGCTCACTAATATTCATATGCTACGCCATTGGCTACATTCAGTGGCTCATTAATATTGACACGTGTCAGTGTATAATAACAGATATACATCATAAGCTTCAAGTAGTCTATGAAAAGCAACACAATGTAACATAGCGGCAATCAGGCCTAAGACAACTACAATCACAAAATAATGTAAAATAATCACAAACTGATTACCTTGACTGGACTAAGTAAGATAGCACAAAATGTTGCATGAATCGCTACAAAATACTTGTCAACTATATGTATATTGTTATCAGTATGAACAAAAAATCAATAACATTTATTAATAATATGAATTAATGTTGTAGGCTATAAATGCAGTTTACATTAAACGAAGTGGTTTGCCAGCTGGTCAATAGAAGGAGCAATTCAGAGAACAAAGCGCAGACATTAGCTCTGTAAATTGAAAAGCATTCTGTTCTTAACTGAGAAATCAGCAAAAGAATCCTTCTTCATTTACAGTCAATTTGTTGATGCATTATTCTCAGTAGGAGTAAGCTAACAAAGACCACCCGCCACATCAATATTATCAACGTTAACATTGCGAACGGCTGCTACACGCAGGCTACTTTATTACACACTGCTTCGATTACATCATATGACGTTAAATCTTTAACTTAATGTGATGCATGTCCAACACATTTTGCTGTTTTTCATCATTTTCTCATTGCCAAAGCTGGGCAGTAGTAATGTAATTACACTTAAGTCAATTAAATAATTCAATTACAACTTACAACTGTAATTTGTAACTAAATTACATGACAGCCAGTAATTTCCTGAGCTCTGCTCATCACTGCAAACAGTTTTCATGCAACATAACATCAAGCAGCTGTCACCAGAAGAAGAAAAACAACTTCAACACACTGGAACAAAACTGTCAGGAAAACAACTGGAAAATATTCCACGACAACCACCAACACATTAAACAGCATGACTGCAGCAACACCGAACTATGCTGAAATTGTACAATACAAGTCTAGTTCTGTGCTGACTTTTATGATTACGATAAAAATGTCAAAAATAACACAAACGACATTATCGTGGTAATATCGAGCAGCAAACTTAATCATAAAAACACAACTGGCACATTCACCAATGTGAACGCAGACCTGCGTAGCCACATGGCAGAAATAGTTTGACATTGTTTCTGGCCTACTACTCCCTTCCTCTTGTGAGTAATTTTCCTCCATTAGTAACAATTTCTCCCTCTGCCCCACAGAATTATGTCCACGTAAGCACAAGTTTTACACCAGCAAAGTCACAACAGCAAGCAAATGTGAACAGAATGCTTTGGACTGACTAACATTTGTTAGGGTCAGAACTTGGCTTTAACCAGGGCTGTCTGTGCCTCTTGTAGCACAGCAGCAACTCCCCCCTCTACAATTACTCCCTCCCTGTATCCTCTTCCCCTTTTTTGCTTCCCCTTCCTGCTACTAGATCTGAGCAGCATGGTAGGCTCCTTTAGTGGTGGATCCAGAAACTTAAAAAAAGAAAGACATGGTCGGATTAATAACGCAAGCTTATAAATTATGAGGGTCTTGGGGCTTAGGCACCAGTGGGAACAAGGGGCAGAGCCCTTGGTCAGAAAGTCAGGGGAAAGCTCCCTAAAACTGAAGGCATTTTAGCAATCATGCAAAAATGTGGGTCTAACATTGTGTGTTTATTTCAAAACATTTCCATCTCGTATTTCACATGTTGCTTCAAAATGGCATATATATTCATATTGGTCATTGCATATCACAGGGAGGGGAGCCCCCCCCCCTTGGGATCCACCAGTGTGTGAGGCAAAGCTCCAGCTGCTGTCGATTATGGGACATACATTATCCCAAATAATACCAGCTCTTGCTCTCCCAGAATTTCTGAAAACCTTCTGACTACTTTTATGATCTGCTCCAGCAAAAATTGGAGAGAAAAATGACACAGTGCAAAATGTTGCTAACTTTCTCCCTCAAAGGGCTAAGCTGCCTCTTAGTTTCCTGATGAGTGAGTGACTAAGGTTTAACATCCCAACCGACACAATATAGGTCATTTTGCGAATGGCCTTTCCAGGCAAAATGCACGTACACATAATAAAGGAACAAAAAGTTTAACCTTTACAGAAAGTTTAACCTTTATGAAACACAAAACCTAAGAACAACCTTAAACTAAAATTGAAAAAAACTGCCAATTCTAAGTGTGCATGTGTAACTAACAGTAATGCAGTTCTAGTAATCTTCCCTCTTATCCTCCAGACAGTCATCAATGTCAGAATGCTGTCTATCGGAGGATGAGTAGGGACCAACCAAATTCACGGGAAAAAATGCATGATTTCACGGCAGAATTTTTAAAATGTGTCAAATTTCACCAAAAATTCACAGAAAGAGTTTCGGAAATTCACGGGCCCCACAGACGTTATTTCGAGGTGCTGCGCTAATGCAAACGAAGAAATTTCTGAACAAAGAATATTTACTACACTAAATCAAGACTCAAGACAGTCAATGTCAACTACTTAGTGCTAAAGTGCGACACGTGGCAAACAGCAACATCCGTACAAAAGCTGCTGATAAAACTCTGGAATTGTCATAAATTAAACTAAAAGTGCTAAAATTCACAAAAAATCACGGATTTCACAGAAATTGGCGTTTTTCACGGAAGAAGGCCAATTTCACGGAAAATGTCACGGCCGTGAAATCGTGAATTAAGTTGGTCCCTAAGGATGAGAGGTATTAGTTTCATGATGGTTTATACGGCCTGGCTTCAACTACTGCAGAATACAATATATGGCTTGAAGCACAACACACAGACACGACAGAAGACACAGCAGAAAAATATATCATATCCACTGACAAACGAATAATACTGGAATAATAATATTATGATTGTACATTGTACCATAATATCGCTATATATACATACCCACATTTACAAAGATATTTACACCAGTGATATATGGAATACAATAATAGATATATGTGAAATATATACAGCAGCAATACAATATATTTGTGATATTTACATACTAGTAAGTCACTTAATACTCTACACAGCACAATCAATAATAATAACATATGTTGGATACACGACACCAAGCTTTCATCCAGATCTTCACCAAATATTGACCAGTTGTCAAAATGATGCAATAATGTGACTACTGAATATCCCACCATATTTCAACTGTGCTAACTTGTGAAATATAAATATAGAAAAAAGTGATAATAGAAAAGTGGCTTTCATTCCAAGATTACGGTAAATGACCACAAAATGTGCCAGTGAAAAATTTTCTAAAATGGTCAATATTTGACCAAGATATGGACAAAAGCTTGGCGTTGCTTTTTGACACACAGTGTAGATAGTATACATTACACAATGCTGGGATATATACGTAAGGAATATAAAACATCTCATTAATGAACTGATGAGCAAAATATATGGAAAATTTGCAGTAATATGATAACAGGTGGACTCTTAATTATCATAATTAATATCACTAGTCCTATCATTCATACAAAAATCATCTTTACCATTAATGACAGCAGCGATATATTACATATATCCCTGCTAGGTAAATTACTCCAGTGACATACATGCATTATCAATTAATGAAAAAAAGAATAACAAAAAGTAGAAAATAAAGCAAGGAATGGTCCGGTCAGTGACAGAAAAACTGACAGTAAACTAACAACTTGTAGTGGCATACTGGTTTAGATGACAAAAATGAGCAGAACACAGGAAGCTGTCAGGAACAAACATCGGCAATACTGAAACACACTGAGACGATGAACACTTTATGATGAACAATCAGTCCACTTTACTAGACTAATGTAGCTACAGTGATGAATGATGGGCAACATATGCCATAAGTGTAAGTAATTCTGGCACAGGTCAGCCACCCTCTTGTGACATCAAACAATCTGAGCATTTGGTCAGAGAAAACCAAGAAAAACTACCCAAAAGTACAAGAGACAAAGAGATGAAAAGAACACTTAATTGGTCAGTTAACTCCACTGCTTTACTGTAGCCATAATACACTAACAATGACCAACTGACGTACCACTTCATATGATGTTCATGCATGGTGCACATGCAATGGGATACAATAAAACAACCCAGTAAGTAAGTTCAAACAACTAGAACTGACAAAAGCAGATACATGCATTCAATTGTCAACGAAATGCTAGATACTATACATCAGTGAAATGCTGCCCTTTCTTTGTTACATGTTGGCTAACATGACAAAATTGCATGCCATTGAAACAATGTGACATTATCCAAACTTATTCCATGGTTGCACTCATACTGTCCATCTTCAGCACTATGTCCACCGTGCTATAGCAAAGTGACAACAGAAAAAGGAATGTTAAGTACATATCAGTGAAATGCTGCCATTTGTCACAAACACGACAACCACAGATGGAGCTATATGAAACATTGAAAAACAATTCAAAATTAACCACCAGTCAACAAGCAACGACCAACCACTATAACTCTTATCACGATCAATCTTCACTGTTCATTCTAAAGCATTATTGCAATCAACGTTTACAGACGTTTTCGTGTGGTATTTCTCGCACAAAAAAAACTTCTTTTAAAACTGTCTCTCCTCTTAACGTTTGTTACGCCAATGTTGTGAACTGTCAAGATTACTTGACAAAAGATGACGACTGAGGAGCGGTTGAGACAATTTGGCATTGCAATGTCACACAGATGCAAAAACACCATCAGTTTAAATACTACTACACAAAGCTTAGCACTGCAGTCTACTGTCCATCATTTGCTAAACTACACGGTGTTTCATAAAAAAACCCCTTTGTGTTGTTTTCATAATTTACTCGAATGATAATCAATTTACACAAAATTTGTACCAGTTGTAGCTGAAGAAATACTAATTCAAAATATTGCAACAAAATATGGCAGTTGATTAAATATTCCTGACGTAATGCTGATGTCATAATGTTTCACGGGTACAAGCTGGATAGTCTCAACTGGTGCTGTTGGTTGCTACCCTGCTTCGATGGTGAGCTTAATCTGGTTCACTAATGAAAAATGTTTATTGTGTCAGCACTAAGCAACATGGGGACATGAAATCAGGCGTATTGCAATCCAAAAATGCAACCATTTTGCAAGCTTGGTGTGCTAGTGCAGTCTCTTGCTCGAACACGTAAAAGTCCAACTGTCCCCACAGACACGTAAATGACATTGCTTTGCATGTTTTTGTAACTGTAACTGTAAAACTTCAACAATTTCTCATGAATGAACCAGATTTTTCACCATTGGAGCAGGGTAGCAACTGACAGCATCAGTTGAGACTATGCAGTTTGTACCCATGACACAATATGACGTCAGCATTACGTCAGGACTAGGAAAGAATATTTAATCAACTGCCATATTTTGTTGCAAGGGGTCCTTTCTTATGAAACACTGTGTATAAATAGACTCTAAATATATCACATATAGGGCTGTGATGGTACAGCAATTTCTTCTACCTAACCAGACCCAACCTGCAGCATGTAACCCATACCCAACCTGTTAGAATGCCACTCTTCCCATACTCTTCCCTGCAGGTACATGCACAATGTTTCTGTTTACCAGACTAGTTATCTAAAAAATTATGTTAGGTTAAGTTACTCCAACCTAAAGCAATCTCCATCGGGAACATTGGGAATTACTGTGGTAAAACTTTTGGAAGCCCAACGCCCTTGCTGTCACCCAACGACTATAGTTACTGAGGAAAGACTACTGCAGAAAAAAATCATCACGAAAATGACACTACAAAATGCTGCATAAACTAAAAAACTGCTCATATAATGGAAATCAAGACATACAACAAAAGCGTTCCACAGAACATTTTGCCCATGAAAGTGAACCCGTAGCTGCGGGTATAGGTACAGGGAACCTGTGGGTATACGTATACTCATACAGCCCTACTCACATGACCTGCAGCTATAAGCCAATCAGAAGCTTGCACACAATGTGAACACACTTGCAACAGTTGCACACAATAACGGAGAAGTATGACAGAATGATAAGTCTCTTACTGCAGAATGAGACATCAACTTCAACTTAACAACGGACTATCACTAGTATAGCAACTGCAACGACATTCACAAAATTAAAGCAAAGCATGGGACATACTATGGCAGATAAACAACTGGACATGACTTGATGACTGTGAGATGACAAGCGAGATGACAATGAACAATGACTGACTCGAGTACAGGCTTAACAATGACTGATGCCAGTACAACAAAGGACTAGTGGATGAGCTGGTACTAGGCTAAGCTCATTCAAACAGTTCAAGTAGTCAGTGCCGCTACCATCCACCAGTGTCTGTCTGTCTCCAACCTTCACCAATGTCATTTATCAATATATCACAACCTCGTCAAACACACCTCAGTGTTTGAATAACTGCCATATCCTCCTCTCTAACCTTTGCAAATGTCACATCTTAGCGAACGATATTTCAGTGTCATTTCAAGGTCACACACTGAGACACTGCGAAAAGGTCACACATCATTTTGATGTCACTCATTCCCAGATACACTTCCAACATAACTGGGTCACACTAGCACAGATATAGACCACCCTGACCCAATTACATCACATGCCTCTGACCTCACTAAAGCTCAGAGGCTGCTGTGGCAGCACACTCAAAACAACAAGCCTTGCAATATGAACAACAAGACGAGGACTCTGATGGCGTCATGATGACATCACAACATGGCGACTGTGAGGGCGTGGCCTGTGGTGAGGACTGGGTGGAGCTTCCAGAGTACTCATATGTACACACGGCGTAAGGGTTGAGATTGGAGTAGCAGTAGCCAATAGGCGGACAGCAGAACGGACCATAGTAAACCTGATCAATGACCAGATCCACTGCTGATTGGTCAAACAACGTCGCCGTGGGTGGAGCCAAGTTCCCATTGGCTGGCGAGGATGCTGGGGGTGAAACTAAGTCAAGAGCTTTCTGCATGGTGTGTCGGTTGAGTAGGGTTTGGGCCATGTTGGAGATTAGACTGAGCGTTAGACGTCGCTCATGACCCATTAGACAGACTGTACTGCTGTTGATCACCTGCACACACAAGTTGTCTACAGTCAGTAGTGTCTGTTGCAACTATGACATTCAATAACATAATGCAATAGTTCATGGCTATTATCCAATGTTGCCCAAGTCACTCTGCACCACTAGAGCAGCATCATCACTGCAAACATGCTATTATAAAGATCATAAGAAGTTAAAGGTTGCATGTAGCTCTTCATAGAAACCTATCTCAAAGCTATGGAGCAGCATCAGTAATATAACCAACGACCAAGATTAACTCAGTTTACTATCGTTTTGGGATAAATCAAGTACTGGCGTGTCTGGCTAGGGTTATGACGGGGCATATATGCGCTTGCATGGGGTGGCAAGTAACACTTTGCAATCATAAACTGGACTAGTTTGGAATGACTGTCTCCATGAATGTTTCAAATTTTGTAAAAATCTGTCGGCTATTAACGAATTTACACCAACCTATCTGTAGGGGTGTTGCTAATTTTAGGGCAGGACGTAGGAAATTTGTGCTGGGTACCTGTACTTGTACTTTACATTTCAGCCAGTGTCATTAGTAGCACAAGTAACACCACGGGTCAATGAAAGTACATGTATGTCACTGCCTTCAGCCAGGAACAGCAAAACCTAGTGAGACAGCTGTCCATCATGTAGCTTACCAATCAATAGATCATTGCTAGTACTGTTAGCATACAGACAAACACTGCTATAATACTATTGTATACATCATGGTTCATGGGCCAATATGTCAAATCCAGGCACGCTGATGGCAGCTGGGCTAAGCTATGCAGTGTGCAACAGCTGGTGCTATACAACAAACTGACTGATGTCTAGCACCAACTGTTTAACAGACAGATGAATTGTTCCACTGGTGCTGAGGTACAGCCAAATAAACTACATAATTAGATACAACAATAAATGCTACTCATTGCCAGTCAATGATGAAAAAAAGAAAATCACAATAGTATAATTATTATCCAAGTTGATAACTACTGTAAAATATTTAGAAGGAATAAGCAGCAAGAATTTTTTGAAATTCTCAAAGCTTGGTTGGGATTAAAGTGCAGTGCATTCACCTGTGATGAGTTGCAGGTAACACTGAGTGATCCCATATAGCAGGTGATGCTCAGTACTCTCAATAATGCCTGCTGTTACTGCACTACCAACAGCACCGCTACCATTACCATTATCACTACCAGTTCTCTGCAGCTACTACAGTGTAGTAGTAACGGTAGGCGTGGTGTAGTGGTAACGCGTCCGATCCGATCAGCGAAGTTACTGTACGCCGGGCCCGGTTAATACTGCGATGGGTGACTGCCCGTGGGCAGGTAAACCATCTCGGGATGTAACCAACTGCCTAGGTCAACTCAGCCTTCCATCCCTCCGGGGTAGGTAAATCGAGTATCGACCTATCTGGCTGGGGTTAAGGCGGGGCGCGTTCACCTCTGTCGGGCGGCAGGTAACACTGTGTGATCCCATATGACAAGTGATGCTCCGTAGCTCTGAGCTGGGTTCGCTCGTTAGGAGCTATATGCGACCTTTAACCTTTAACCTTCTTTAACACGTACCATCCAGAGTGTGGTGAGATACCGATGCCGTAGTAAATCATCAGAGAAGTGATCGGTCAAGTAGTGCTGCAGCTTCACTCGTTGAGCCTCAATGTCGGGAAAGTCGATGAAAAACCGCGAGCACATGTACCGCTCCAACTTGTGCACGTCGCTCTGTTTTGTCGGTCGGAAATTTCTCACGATGAGGTTGCAGTATTTCAGCAGGCCGCCACCACGTATCTGCTCGGGGTTCCTTGTGGCAATTAGTTTGCGGTTCAGATGATCGATCGCTATGTCAAAACTTCCGTAGACCGACTCTGCTATCACTGTGGGGTAGAAATGTTCCGACATGCTGCGACAACAGACGGCGTAGAACGTCAACAGACTATCCAGCATTATCTACACATGACACACACCACTACTGCACTATCTACACTGTAGCTGTATCACAGGTTACCAGTGCCACTCCCACTACCACTAGTACGCTTCCTCAGATGAATGGACTCTGGTTGTTTTTTGTCATAACTCTGCCACCAGCGCACAACACATAGAAAACAAGAAAAGCCCTGCTAACGCAAAAGAGAATGCACAACAGCAGTGCACCGTCGTCCGCTAGTGATCCGTAGACTTCATCAGTAGATCTCATCCGTACGGCTTTTCGCTACAGTTTCAAAGAAGCCCAGTAAAACAAAATCAGTCACCAGAGGGCGCCAGACGACCAGCGGGTAAATATGTATAGTGTCTTACTTGTACTCAAAAAAGGGCGCCACCTATCTCGCTCTGCCAACACCGTATCGGCTGAAAATCGAAAATTTTTCACACACCCCTCTCATTTAGCACCCTCATTCGCGGTGACCCCCTTCGAATTTATGGAAAAGCTTTACGGTTCCTGAAACTAGAGTCTTCCTGGCAGCCAACGATAAAGATTTGGTAACCCTAGCTTGCACCTTTCTGACTGATCCACCTGTGTGATGGAAGGACCGACGGACGGACAGACAGAGCGACGGACAGAATTGCGACGGTTAAGATGCGCTACAGCATTAGCTGCTGTTGCACATAATTAGTCCTGTAACTCCTGTATGGAACTCCGCTCAACTCCCATGTACAGTGTATTGCAACATCGCATAACAGTAAAGTTCTAAATCAAGAGACACAAAACATTAGACTAAGTATCAGCTAGAAATTTAAGACAAAGCCCAACGTGAGACCGAACAGCACCGTAAGTCCAACTGTTTGGGCCCATTGCTGCTGATTCATCAAGCTGTCAATTATAAATGTGGCAAAATGCCCTTCCCTCCAAAACCTCTCAATGGATCTTGCTGAAATTTGGCCTCAATTCCTTCTGAACAAAGACCATCCTTCCTCCAATTTTGGCGTTGGCCTTGATCTGCTATCCGGTTTTGGAAAAGTGGAAAATAAAGAAGAAAAAGAATTTCAAAAAACTAAGCAAAAACATAAGGCCTTCAGTAACAAATACACTAGCCTGCAGCATAAAAATCTGGCCTGACTGAATTTAGATTGTCCCCTAGTTAAAGAATCACTAGTCAACTCAACTGCCAGATCAGTCCCTTTGTGATAGGTAGAGGAGATGGACTTTGAAAATTAAAAAAAATATTCCAACTCTAAAGCTCTTGTGACCTTTGATCTTTGATCTGGTTCTATATACATCATACCGACGTGCAGCATTCATTTACCTCCACTTACATACCAATTTCATTTGAATCGACTAAACCATTGTGGACAGACGTACACACAAGACTAGCTTTGTTAGATTGACTCACTGAAAGTAGATGCTCTAACCAAATGAGTGCAGTATGGCACATGTAGTAGCAATAACATAACTGACATAAGTAAGTAAGTAAGTAAGTAAGTAGTCTGCATTTGTAACGCGCCATATGTCAAAACAGAAGTTTGAATCATAGGCACGGATGGTAACAGTTAGTCGATGGCGGTGTTGCTGGAGAAAAGATGAGTCTTGAGGTGTCGTCAAAAAGTGTAGTAGTAGTAGTTTTTAGTAGTGGTAATTTAGTTGCAACAGTTGTAAGTACCAGTCTGGGCAGTGTCTAAGTCTAATAGCAGTAGCAGTGTCTAGCAGTACTAGGTGTGCAGTAGTGATGTTAGGTCTTGTCTTCAGTATTCTGGCCTTGTACTGGCATCACTGACGTGCAGCATTGCCAGAGCTAAGCAGTAACAAAATTGAAAAATTCTACGTAATTCAATTACAAATTACATTTGGTTTTAATGTGATTTGTAATTGGTAATTCAATTACATAGTCAAGTAATGTGTAATTTTAAATTACATTACAGTTTTCAACTACATTTGAAAGTTTCAAGTGGTAACATCTATTAGTTCTATATTAAGCACCATGTCGATCTCTCTTATTCACTTAACTACACTTTTCCATGTGATTTACATTTTCAGCTATAACTGTTTTTTTTGCACAAGTAGTTTTTGTAACTAGTGTAGACTGTAGATAACAGACCTTCCATTTCGCTAATTGTGGGATGAACACTAAACAGTCTGCATCGCCAATCATTGTCAAGTCATAAAACATTTCTACAATTGCTCTTTACCCAGGCATTTAAAGTGACATAGACCTTCACGTGATTTACATGACGTAACTTACATTACTAAATGTAAGTTGTGTTTGTAAATAGTGCAAACAGTAGTTAAACAGGTAATTGGTGTGTTGCTGCTTGCTCCCGGTGTTTTTGGTCTAATAATGAATAGTGACCGCATTACTGGTGTACTGCTGCTAGTTTGTTAAACCTACGAATGTATTTATCATTTATAATAAGCTTACTATAATGGGCAGAAAATCTGTTTGTCTGTCTGTCAGCCCCCTTCAGCGCCTTCCCTGTTGCACGGTCGCGAACCCTGACTAGGGCGTTTGAGTCCTTGGGGCTTGGGGCTTGGGTATGTGCCCCCCACCTGCCCCTACGAGCAGCCTGAAGGGGCAGGGGTTGAGTTGCCGGGTCTTTCCCCGCTGATTCTGTCAAGTTCGTCAATAGTGCTCAGCTTCGTGGCGACATCTGGTGAATGACAGCCACTTAAAGGTCGCAGCTTAAGGCCTCAAGGCCGGCCATGAATTTCATAGTCTCTGCGACGTGTGCCGGTGTCACCGGCTCGCGCTGGCAATTGGATCAGTGGCACCCTCTGCACATTATTATGACCGCGTACCCCGTCCTGCATACAACCCCTCCCAAACTCCTCTTGCGTACGTTCATTCTACTTTGCTAGTAATACAAATTAGAAAACAAGATTAGCAATTGCATGTAATTTGTAATTGAAGTAATTGAAATTACGTAATTTGTAATTTTTAACTTTGGCCTCTGATTCCAAAGTAATTTGTAATTTGTAATTGAATTACATTTGAGCCAGAAATTTGCCCAGCTCTAAATTGCTAGCCTACCTGGAAGCTGTCGACGCTGAACTCAAACTGTCGTCTGATGCGGTCGGCAAACTTAAGCTCAACGTTGCGTGCACTGTAGCTCTGCACATTGCTCAGCGATATCAGACTCCAGCGGTTCTGCTCGTCGTAGACTTTCATCAGCTTCCTCACGTATGCCTCACTCAAATTGGCCGTAGAGATGCGTTCTCGACTCACTCCAGCCGGCATGAAGTGAAGTAGTGATGACATCACTACATCCTTCACTCGCCGTAGGTCATTCTCAGACGATAGGTCCACACTGAAGATCAGATCCAGATCATTGTAAACCTGCAACATATCATATCAGATATGACAATCTGCAATCTTTTCACAGCTAGTCTCTGGGTTATGCCAGAATCACACATTATGGAGTGCAAATGCTAGGTGTAGTTTTTGGTTACTTGGTCGGCACTCGGCAGGGCCCACAGACTGTAAATGTGCCTCAGAATGACCACTAAAATCCAGTTTCCTACTTATCGACAGAACATAAACTCACGTAATGTTAGTAAGTTGGCACAATTAAGCAACTGTGCTTACCTCTGAGGTTTCATTGCCCAGAATAAAGCTAGCAGCTCCTCCATTGAGACGTATGTCCCTCACAGTAATGTCCTCTGCTTTCAGCCTATCTCTGACAACTTGCACTAACTGGCTCAGCTTGATGTGTAGTGTCGGAAAGTTGCCTCGGCCGTGTATCGGCATCTCGGTGTCCATCAGACGGTGCAGCCGCTGCACCTGCTCGAATCCCAGCACCTGGAACCGATTTCCCGAGTCCGTCCGATCCGGTCCATTGTCTAGCCGCTCCGAATCCGATTCCGGCATCGCTGCAGATCGGCAGTCCGGAATCCGAGCTGGAAGTATGGTGCGAGAGAATCCTGCAGGAGCCCAGGTACCTGGTAGTGGTTACGGACGCAGACTGCACAGCTGTTCACTCGCCTCCCTGAAGCAGGCGATAAATGATGGATGCTCACGACCGAATTATCAGCTCAAAACAGCCGGATCCAGCCCGGATTACGTCCAGGAAGGATTCCGGACGCCGAAACACAAACGTTATTAGCGATTTTCGCAACAATATGGAACGACCGATCAGCTGCGAACGGCGGAATGGTCCAACGACAGACCGCATCACACACCGGGGTAATTATTATGCAAGTGTATTTAATAGCCGCCGGGCCCGGGCTGGGTGGGCGGCCTAGGCTCGGCAGGTGCGTTGGCAGGCCACGCCTTTAACCACGCCCACGCGTAGGCCGCTTTTGGACGTAAACAAAATAATGTTATGCAGATTAGCCCTGCGAGAGACACGAACGTGGGCGTACGAGTAACAAAAATAACAACAGCGAACAGACCTAACACTTAGCAGACAGATCGTCTGTCAATGGGCGGGTTTTTTACGCTCGACAGCAGAATGCTTCGCGCGTCTTCACCATGGTATAGGCGTTCGTCTGTCCGACCGTCCGTGTGTCCGTCACACTATAGCTCTATCAAAACGGTGCAAAATATGCTAGGATCCTTCACTGTGGGCTGCTCTAAGGACTCCAGTTTGGCGACGAAATTTAATTCGTGCCGCCGCAGAGTGAAACGGTTCTCGAACAAGGGCGTGAAAGAAAGGTATATATCACTCTAAAAAGTACTGTCTCAATAAAAACGTGTCACTCTATTTTTTGAATACCGGTGACTCCGTGAAATACTGGTCGATTTTCATAGTTTTTGGCATGCAACATCAAGAAGAAACTTGACGTAAACGACTATAACTGTCTCTATACTACCTTGTGAAATGCATAAGTATGTACTGTGGTAGTGGTTTGGCCGTTCACGACAATGAACTGGAGAACGCATGCGTCGGCTCAGAAAATCACAGCATTGAAAATAAGTATTTAACATTAATCATATTTATTTTAAGATCGTATGTGGACGAACTGGAATGGTGCATCAACTTATGGCTCATAACAGTGTGCGTATCTGTTATGTAGCCGTCATTTGTCAACAACTCCAAAGTGCATCATGCTCGCATCTGGACAACATTTAAGCCACATTAATTGTGTAGGCCTATATTTTCCAAATTAAGTGCAAAATACTGGACATGACCTTGCATTACTGGTAGTTTTAGCTTAACACAGTTGTTGACGACGTCTTAGGGAGCTAATTTTTATTCGGACAGTGTAGGCCTATAAATGTCATGATTAGGGGCTATGAATGTCTTTGAATAGACTCAGAGGTCACACAACGTGATGTGAGGGCTTACACTCGAAGCACCAGTAAATCTGCCGCAACAAGTCTGCAATTACAGACCATGCCATTTCTCTCAACTACCTCACAGACTGGTACCGAGCTACGATGATCAACAGAGAAAGCAATAGGATGGACCGATGGATAAGGGAAACGATACACACCAGGAAAGAACAAGACAATAGTCGATGAACCAAGACGAGCACGAGGGGTCCTATCAACTTCCACACATCTATGATTACTTACTGTACGTCGCAGCTATACCTGGTGGACAGTCGTTCCGAAGAAGGCAGCAGCAGTTGCTAAAACGTCAACAATAATTGAATAAAAGGTTGTATTTTGATGAATTTACATAACTTATTATGAAATATTTGAATATTCATAATTTACTGAAGTAAAAAAAACTTGCAAGATGTCAAGCAAGAAAAACAGTACAAAAAAATTTATTCTGCCCGAACATGGGCTTCATACTTAGGCCTAAACTGAACATCATCACACTTGTTCATTGAACAAGATCTTGTGCTTGCACGAGTTGCTTTATTGCACAAAAACTAACGAACAAAACGAAAAACACTATTCAGTCAACAAAACAACAGTTGTCAAACAAATGCTGCTAAAATGCAAACAACACTGCACAGAAATTGCTTTTAGCCTAGACAAAACTCCCCTGCTTCCAATTGCAGTCAGGCAAAAACATAAAAAGGAACAATAATTGCATTTTACTTATTATTTCACAATATCCCGTGTAATATTTTCACAAGTCAAAAGTGACGCAATAAATAATATGCATATACAGACAATACAGTGTATGATACAATACAAGGGTCATTCCATAAACAAATTACAAAACGACGTCATTCTGCTAGTTTTCCAACTATAAAAAATTTGAAATATATGTTTTGTAAGGAATTTTATTCTGAACATAGGTGAAATTTTTTTGATGATTGACATCATTATTGTGACGTCATCTGTTCATAGAACACAGTCTACACGTGTTTTATTTTCCCCACCAGTAATCTATCACAACTCGTAAGTGATAAACGCATAGGAGCGAAAAAAGCTTATGTCACCTCTTTAAACATTAAACATTAGTGTTTCGTTTTTTAACATATTGTCTGAGTTTGTTCAAACATTTTTGCCTCTTTTTTAAACAAGCTATTGAATACTCGATGCGAATAACGATTCTGGCTGTTGTCAAAGCCACTGACGAATGACTGATTGCACCTGGGTATGTGATGCAAATTTCTGCATTTTCTTACACCAAACGTGTATTGTTAGTTTCGTAAAACATTTGTCGCCATACACGGAAGTGAATCTCATTTATATTAAGTTCTTTTTCACACAAAAAACGAGTAATAGCATGTTGTTTATTATGGTACAAATTTAATGGCAATGTCACCAAATTTAATGCTTATAAATGACGTCACTATAATAAAACTCGCAGGTGGTAAGAAGAATTAAATTCCCTACAAAACGTACATTTCGGATTTTGTTTGTTTGTAAAACTAACAGAATGACGCTGTTTTGTAACTTATTTTTGGAATGACCCTCATACAATACAGATTTGCACTTGAAAAATGACAGACAAGCTGCCAGTTTAATCTAGCATGCAAACTTAAAAAACCCATAATGTTGTGAATGGATATGTAACAAAATGAAACAAAAGTGCTGTTATGCAAAACAAAAGAAAATATCAAGAAACACATGGTTATGAAAAAGCCAAAAGCTTGAGATAAGAAAAACTAAAAAGAAAAGAGATAAAGATAACTGAAACTAGAAATCTAAAAGAAGAAAAAATGTATGCAAGTCCAAATATCCCTGAAATTAGTCCAAAGGGGTGCCAGATGTCCATGGCGGAGAAGATTTCAGAAAAAGAGGTTTCAAGATTGAAATGAAAGAATGACAGGGTGATGGATGACAAGAGTGGTGATAATGACACTGGGTGAGGTAAGATGATCAAGACATGGTAGGAGGACGAGCAACAGTGATGACCGATGAAGATCGAGTATAACGAGGAGTTTGGAGGCAAATCAAATCATACAGGTAGAAAGGTTGAGTGGTGTAAAAAAGATTAAACTTAAGAGAAAAATTTTGTATTCAATTACGTTCACTTATTTCAAGCCAGTGAACAGATTTAAGAATAGAAGTGGTGTGAGTGAATTTAAGAGCCATAACGACGAAACGAGCAAGGGAGTTCTGTATCTGCTGCATGAAACTGATGTTAAAGTAGCGTAACATAAAAGACTAAATGTAAACAGTTTTGTTTCAGTTAAACAATATAAATTGCAGAGACTTTGTTTTTCTTGGGGGGGAGGGGAATGGATGGCAACCGGAAGCACAGGAATATTTAATGCATAAGATGTAAAAGCTGAAATCATAAGATATTGCAGCAAGAATTCACACAAGCATTTCAGCTGGTCAAATTCACTTGTTCACCTGGTTGTGAACAGACTACTAAAAACAGAACTATCGGCATGTAGTTCAACACAAATAAGAGGGTGCGGCCGTTGAGGGGCCGCCCGCTATGGGGCCGTCCTTGCAGTTGAGTACGGACAGACAGAGGGAACGGCCGTTGCCATGGTAACGAGGTCACCCGGGGCAAGGCGGCGAGGGTTCCTTACGACACCTGCCAAATATGTCACTTATATACGCGAATCAACCAATCAGCATCTAGAAATTCTCATAATTAGGCTTACGTTGACACAACTACTGTGTCCTGTGA
>Ga0209367_1002296_pt1 | contig 25085 bp, 13 predicted proteins | sample WorMetLIZISLAND2_FD_187412 | JGI IMG/M metagenome (GOLD analysis project Ga0209367, IMG submission 187412) | Marine gutless worms symbiont microbial communities from Max Planck institute for Marine Microbiology, Germany - Olavius geniculatus... ... | reverse complement strand
TATTGCAACCAATTTTACATTGTGTTACAGCAGATATTAGTGGACGAACAAAACGAGTAAACAAAAATGGAGAAAGGACACCACCTTGCCGTGTACCATTTCTAACACTAAATGGTTCAGAGTAGAAACCTTTCTGACGCACGGCATATATAACACGTCTGTACTAGAAGAAGTCTGACTGACAAGCTTCTAAAGGCGGGAAACTGGCATAAACCATTTAAGCTCAACCGAACACAGTTTTATAGTTTTGACACAGAACAACGCCGGACAACGGAAAAGCAAAAAAAAAAACAGTCGCCCCTCCCATTATGCTGAGCCTCTCGCACAAGTGAAAAAAAACATAAATGCAATACAAATTTTTTGGGCATTTATGCGGAGCCCAGCAAAACAATTATTTTATTTCGACGCTGACAAAACGATGCAAAAGTTTGTGTGCTTTGATAGTTGTTTTTTCCTCACATCCGGCGAGATGCTGTGCAGTATATAAAACCGAATTGTAAAGCTTATTATGCCAAAATACTATGCCTGACAGATTGCCTTGAATTTCGAAAATTCTCAGAAAACGTTTACGGGCCTTGCGGCATAAATTACCATGTCACACTCTTTTTTCACGAACTTTATAGTAACCAGCAGACGTCGCAAAACAGGCTGCAGCCCCCCTCCTCTACGACGTGAATTGTTAATTTCTTGCTGCAGACCGCACAACGCAAATCGGTGCTATACGTGGCACCACGGTAGCAGAGGTCATATAGGTCAAGTGACGACCGATTGTCGTGTCAAAGGGCAGTGGGCAGGAGCAGCAGCATCAGTAGCACGTGGTCATGTGGTCAGCCAGGTGCGCGTTCCCATCATGCATCAGCTGTATATATAGGTGTGTTACAGTACCGGCTTGTCGTCACGCCGGCACCATGTGTTTGCATGTGTCTGTCTGTGTGTATATGTGCGTGTGTGTGTCTGTGTTTGGGCCACGCCTTTCCCTGGGACCCGTCGCTTGACCATTCATTTATCCACGCTTCGAAAAACGGAGGTGCATGAGTGGACGGTGGACTCAGTGGATTGTGGATCAGCGGAACAGCGAAATATGCCAATATACAAATACGACAATCTATCGCACGTAATACGAATATACAAAAAGTGCAGAACTGTAAATGCTTCTCTAAACTTCTAAAGTATGCTATTTTTGACTTCGACGTATTTCCAATAAAAATAATGACGCTTATTTTTGCTTTTTATAAGTTGTCACAACATTAGTTACTAGTTAATCCCTTGCTGAAATGCAAGGAAAAATTACCACACATTGTTCGTCTTCTAATATGTTGCATTTGGCGGTTTGCTTTTTAATGAGTTTTCTCTCAATTTTCGGAAAGCAAATCGAGCCTAAGTGGCTTTATCTGCCTTATGCTCAAACAGAAATACAGCGTCTAAAAAACTTACAGGTCGCAGCGCAGCAAAGCAACGGGTTTGCGCCTTTGCATGCGGCTCGATGTACGGGAATTTGTGGAGCGGAGTTTTTACGTTCCGCGCACCGCGGCCGTTGAAGACGGAATCATGTCTGATCAAGTGTGATTCCGAAGTTACGATTGTGTTATCAATCTTATATCGAGAGCCAATAATTGCTCGATGCAGCTGGACTTTTTCTGTCTATGGGCCTTCTGGCTAGCCGTTGTATTGTAGCACCTGCAGGCCAACGCCTATCTATATTAGGCCTATACTTGGTGGACATCTGCAATTAAAATTAACATTGCAACTGCTGTTCTGGTGTGCATTATCATAAACGATTTCACAGGATACCACCTTCTATGTATATTGACATTCAATTCTACCGTTGCATCTATATGCTTTCACGAATCGACTTAATACGATACACCCTGATTCAAAAAATACATGCTATGGTTTCTGCGCGACGACTTTGTGAAATGTTTTCAATAATTGACTTTCTGATTTTTTTCGCTGGCGCATTTCCCTGCAAAATGTTTTGATTTGCCAGAACGTGATAAGCCTAATAAATATTTTAGTTCGTTGATATTTAGGCCTAGTGGAATCGTAAACAAAAAAAAAACTTCATTCACGCTGTATAATTGCAGAAGTCTAATAGCCTCCAACAGTGTACTTCCCCCGCCAACCCTGCAGCAATAATTATTACGCAACAACAATGATGCACGTTGTCTCTCCGTTCTTCAGCGGAAATGTAATAACTAAGCCCTAATAAGCATTCATCCCGAATATGACGATCTTTGTACAGCTTATCGCGAACATATTATATAGCTAATTATACATAGGCCTAATTATAATGTAAAGAACTTGTATCGCGAAGTATATGTGCTTATGGGAGAAATCATGATGTCAACTCCAGCCGTCCAAACGTCACGTTTTGTGCAAGTTCAAGTTGTCACACAAACCACTTCGCTACATTGCCTGCAGTAAGGTAATAAATCTATGCTACACATCACACCATTTGTTTGCAGAAGATAAAAAGGAACAGTTTTAACAGCCCAAGTCATCGATAGCGCATTAGAGTTTAATTTTTAACTTATGCGCTAGCCTATACAAATATACGCGGATGCGCTTGCTAAACAGGCCTCCGCCTCTTATTTCACTGGTCCTGAACCATCTGTTGGTATCAGTGTATCTACCATCTTCAGCTCTATTAATGAATGGACTGTACATGAACAAAACAGAATGTGGCAAAAACTATCTGGATGCAGGCAGGCCATAAGTACTTCTTGCACGGATTTGAGTAGAAACAGCGCACGCCAATATTCTGACGATTTATAATTCAGAGGTAGTGTAGCGACGCGCTACGGGTGCGATGGAATCTTTAGCGGTTGCATTGCTGCAAATTTTCAAAAAAATGTAATTGCAGAAATAGTTGTAAAGTTGGTAAATATTTGGTGAAGTCATTACCAGTCCCATGCAGTCCACCGTAACATTTGGCTTTACCTGTATCTGCGCTACAGAAACTAAAGACTTACTTATTTACTTACTTACTACTTTTTCTTGGAGATAATGCTAGCAATAACTAGTAAGTTAGGTGACTTTACTCACGTGGCGTGGTACAGTTCAACTGTCGTTCGGCGCACGTCAACCCAGCCGCCTGCTGCCTCTGCTGCACAGATGACGCCGGTGATGCGGTTGTCATGGCAACATGGTCCAGCGACTGCTGCTGATGCTGATGCTGATGATGTTCCAGTGACATCGGTACGACTTGGTCCTGCCGTAAAATGTCCCAGTACGTACCTACGCCAGCGCCAGCGCCCGCACCCAACACGTAGCTCGGCATATCTGCACCTGGATTAATTAATTTTACGCAACCAGGTGAGATCGCGAGTCTTTTCTTCCCCTTAGGGAAAGCAACCGGAAGCGAATACGGTTGTCGATACGGTACAGAAGCGTCTGCAAAACGGCACTAGAACTCAGCCAGTGAAAAAGTCCATTGTTATGCACTGACAATAGCGTCGACGGCAGGCCACTGAAACGTTCTAATCAATCGCTATCAAATTCGACCGAGTAAAAGTCAGCTGGCTTGCGGTAAGTCACGCGATGACGTGAAGTGAAGTGCGATGGTGGTTTATGCGCGATGCGGGGAGGAGGGACGGTCTCTCTGTGCCGCTCATGCAGCAGGCGAACCGGTACTTCAGTAGCCTAATTGGCTGCGAGGAAACAGTAAGGTGCTGCACGGGACTGGCTATTGGCCCGAAACAGTGACGAATGCCTGCGCCCGATTGGCTGACGACAAACTTCTCTGCACGGACGGGCCAGGGCGAAGTTCTTCCAAGTTTGCGGCCATGCCGTAGTCCGTAACCGGACACTTTGGACCTAACTTTTTAGGTACGAAGTATCTCAATCTTCCCCCTATAGGTCTTAAACCTAGGTCCGAAGTGTCAGGTCCAAACCGTCTTAAGTCCGAAGTGTCCGGTAAAGCCGAAATTCCATTACGCCGACTTTCACCGAAACTTCCCATCGGGGAAAGTCGTGGGCACAAATCATAAAAGTCACGGACACAAACCATCTCGACATGTCGAGACAGAAAGCTGCAGATTTCAGTCGGATAAGATATGTTTGTTCATACTTATGATTTTGCAGTTAATTTTCCCGAAATTGGAGATTTTAGACTTTATGTTCTGTATTTTAAAAATGCTTCATCAAAAAGAACATTGTCCGACAGGTTAAAATTTAATGGAAAGAAGAAGTTAGCATTTGCCCCAAAGTGCCCCCTGCCCCGATGCCGCTAAAAGTCTTGCAACGCTGTCTAAAGAGTGAAGGCTGAGAGTGGGGCAAAAGCAGAATTAAATTACCCCAGGTCTGTCATCTTTGCAGGTTCTGCATTTGCTAGCCATGCAATAGGTTTCGCATTTTACGTTTTGCAAATTCAGTGCCCGCACACAATGCCCGTTAAATTTCCTCGTACTTTTCTCTAACCTTAACGTTAAGTTTCTACCATTATACATGGCAGACAAAATTGTTATATGCAGCATCGCCAACGATACTCCATCTAGTGATAGGGTTTATCGCGTATAAAGAGACTGAATGGCAAGATTCTGAACGCCATTGTTTTTTTCGTGGTCTGTCATTTTCAGGTCTTGCAAATTCAGCGCCTCCCTCTGTTCGAGTAATATTGATAGTTTTAAGCGGTTTTTACGAGACAGTCTTTTTTGCCTACACAGCTCATTAGAAAAATTAACTGAAAACGAAATGTAAAAATTTAAATACAGATTCATTTTCAACTTACTTGGAGTTTACCTGTGGCAGCATCATATCATTGATCGGTAAAGTTTGAACAGAGTTTCGGGCTTTTCGCTCGCTAGTTAAGGCTTTCATCTATTTGTGTCATCCTACTGTCACTCTGTCTTACCGTCCGCTGTGTTGTTAATTATGTTTGTGTTGCTTTTTTCTTATTTATGTGCTACCATTTCATGGTGAATTTGATGGTGAAGTTGAATATATTGCAGTTGACACTTGGGCCTATGAGACTTACTGTGGTGTACGTCAAGCGCAATTTACAATTGATGGAGTGAGAATATACATTGTTGCGTAAGCGACTCAATAACAAGACTCTGTTGACTGCCATTGATTATCAGATCGTGTAAATTGATATTATAGGCCTAATCATGGCAGATATACTACTGTAAAATAATAATAATTAAATTTTCTGGTCATGAGTACCTTGAATGCCTTTCAATTTGTGAACGGCTGGCCATAATAAAGCAAAATCATCACTATCTTTTCTTCGAACTTTGATCTGCTATTACATGTCGTAAGCAATGTTTCTATCTTTCTTTCTTTAGCGGCGCAAATCCGTCAGGCTTAAACCATATAGACCACAGCACACCGGTCCGTCAGTCAAACGGCTAGCTTTCAACGGCATATCGCTGACAGGTCCTCTAATGCGACTGTTAAAATAAACATAGGCCTACACATACAGAGCAGACACTCGCGGTTCATTACTGACTGTGGGCCTGGCCCGTCGAGAGCACCGCTAAAGCGACGGCACCGAACCTTTTATCTGGTTTCGCGGGAGCCCTAAAGAACACGATATCGCTTAAGTTGACTAATATGCACCGTCGGTCGTCGGCCAAAGGCAGCAACATCAGCAGCATCAGCATCTTTTACGCACTGTCTGCCGGTCCGAGATAATGACCCGCGATGGTGGGATGCAGGCACTTGGCCTAGCCTGTCACCGCAACAGGTGCGAGGACGGCGACGGCCGCGCGGCATTATGGGACGGCGGGATGAAAGGGCCCGGATGACGAAGATGAAGGGCCAGGGACGAGCGAGTTGACTTTGAAGTCGCCATAACAGTCTGTCGTCGGACTGTCAATGTGAGAGACAGAGAAAGGTGGAGAGACCGGGGCATCCTTGGCCGGCTCCTGGAAGACGAACCTGTCATTTTGACTTGTCATCTCTCATCGCGTGCAGCATCAGCAACCACTGCGTGGGCGGAGCTTCCCTCATCCCTCATCTTCGAGACACGACATATGCATGTCACGGAATGTCTTGAGTCCGCGAAGTGTTTTTTTTTCGCACAGGGTTAATAAACGAGCGCCGGATTGCCGGACGCAGCGTGGGAAAACAACATGCTTCCATAATTTGGAATGACAAATTCCTCTGCATGGATTCGCTATTTCCTTTCTTTTGAATATGCCGTTTTCACCGAAACGTCATGTCAACAAATCATTGGCTATACGGTGTAATTTGGTGCAATTTGAAGTTATTAGGGTCTACAACATTCTTATAAACAGTGAAATTTAACTGCATAAGTCATAGTCTTAATGTAAGCTTAATGTTTTTAAAACTCATTTTTATTCATATTGAATAAAGTTAATAAACGAAGAAATAAAGGGGGAAGATAGGGATGATTGAGATAGAAGTATCCTCGTTGGAACGGACAAACATATGTTGTTAAAATATTTTGAATTAGTATTTTTTCAGTTACAACTGGTAAAAAAATTTCGTTTAAACTGATTTTCATTTGACTGAATTATGAAAATAGATAAAAGGGTCCCTTTTTATAAAACACCATGTGCGAGTTTACTCGTATACTATGAGATAGGGAGATCGCAGAGCAGAGATCTGTCTGCAGAGATAGGCCTATTTTTACACAACTGCATTGCTGTAAAGTTTTCTTTTTTCTTCTTTTTTTCTTACCTGTTTCATTAAATGAAAGACAATGAGGCTTATATGAGACGTTTCAACACTACTCTCGGCATCTCGTGCTTGTTCGACTTCCTCAGTATTTATTTCTGTGGCAATGGTTTTATATTCTCTTTAACGCTGTTTGTGCATTTCTTTAGTTTGTCTCTGGATTTTGTAAGATAGCCTAATAGTCACGCAAGTTTTTTTTCGTAAGTGTATAAAATACGCATTTTGCGTATTTAATTTTTTATGAAATACCGGTATTTTAACTTGGAAACATAATGGTATTATAATAAATCATTTCAACATGAAGCAAATTATAAACATAAGATTCACTGAAGCTGGACCGAGTATGGCTGTACGAGCTATGAACAGTTTGAAAGCAGATTAATGTAGTTCATATTTTAAGGCGCGTACAGAGCGACGTAACTGAACTGAACTGAACTGACATAATGTAGTTTTTGACCAACTGGCCAATAGGCAAGCAGTAATGCATTACATTAGGCATTGTCTAACAGCGTCGGTGACCACGTGACCACGCGCACGTACGCGTCAACCAATGACAAGTGGGCTCGTCCTGCTCGCCTATTGGTCAACTCGTCATAAACTAAATTGTGTCAGTTCAGTTCAGTGACTGCAGCACACTGTGGCATTTTGTTTGGAGATTGCATCGATTATAAATGGACTTACTTATATACTTACTGAGTTACAGTAGAATGTTTAGGCTGTGGTTCATGAGTAACGGGGTGTATGGCAGACTAGTGTGGCATGGTAATGCTGGTGGCTCTTGCGTTTGATTGACAGGTGTAGTATCTGCCATGACGAGACCGGAAACTGTGGACTGCGCATGACCGCAAGGTCACGTGAGTCGCGCCCTGCAGCTGAAACCCTTAAACCGTCACACCAACTGACTGACATACAGACAGATATTATGTGAGAGACACCGTGGTGGCTTAGTTCGACTGCTTGAACCGAAAGCTACGTACGCTGTGGTTAGATTGCGGTTTAAACCTGAAATAAAATAGACTATGTGCACGTTTTGTTTCATTTTACAAAGACGTCGCGAACCACAGCGACATAAAAAGGGATGTCAATATCCAGTTCCCTAGCAAAACCTGGATTGTCAAAACTATACTTGGACTAGGCCTTATGTCTGATATTAGGCATACACGAACCCTAAACCTAACTTTAACCCTATTCTTATCTCTAACCCTAACCCCAATCGTATACTTAACCATATTTCCTCAATCTAAGTCGAGATCATTGTTTTCCAGTTTTGTTGTTCCCGGTTTTGACGGGACACTCAATATCCAATAGCATTAGTAAACAAGACAGACAAACTCTGTATTTCCTGCTCGTTGTTTTCTTCAGTTTGCTACTTTCGCTTCCATGTGTGCGAGTGAGCTTGGACTAGGCCTTATGCCTGATATTTGGCTATGTTTTACGAACACGTTTTCTCTATCTATTTATTTGCTTGCTTGTTTATTTATATGCCATCACTCGTGATAAATAGAGGAGATATATTCAAATGTTTTATCACTGGTCACGGCCTATAAAGCCACGAATAAAATACCTAATAGCGTAAAGACGCGTACAGAGCGACGTAACTAAACGAAACTGACACGGTTGGTTGACGCGTACGTGAGCGTAGTCACGCAGACCACCGACGCCTTTAGACGGTGCCTACTATAATGCATTACCGCCATAACTACCAGGAAGTCTCACTGAAAGGTTTGCTCACGGAGGAAGTGGTTACACCAGCCGGCAGTTGACCGACAACCTCTTAAATCACTGATGGCTTTACTTGCATGCAGCGCCACCGGCCGGCGGTCTTTGAGAAAAAACTGCTGCAATTACCGCTTGCATGCATGTCTTTGTGCGTGGAGTGATGACACAGATGAGTCATTCAGAAGCATGCATGAGTTATGTGTGTGGACGAGCCAGATGCAAGCATTTTGTTGTGGTTTTCAGTCTCCAGGATTTGATGCATGCGAGGAGCACGAAACTGAAATATAAAACCATTTCGGGGTGACCGACCGTGTTTTATATTGTAGATTGTACCTCTGGTTATTTTAACGCTACGGAGAAATGACTATGACTATCAACGTAGGCTAGAACTTTGTGTCTATTATATAGTTTATGCTGATTAAAAACACGTAGTTTAAGAAATTCTCCACAAAACAATCGGTTCGAACTTAGTTGGACATAACGATAAACTGATAAACGAGCAAAAAAAACGAAAACAGCGACAAGGCGTATTTATTTCACAAGGAAAATTTAGTTTTTTATTTCGTCATTTTATCTATTACAGTTTATTACAGACACAAACTAAAAATAAGCAACTGGGTATTGTTTTATTTATTTCCGACAATTGGCGACGTCTTTTTCACTGTTTTATCACAGCTAACGACGGCACGAAACTTTACCTTTACATCTATTAACTATGCCTACTTTATATTATACATTTTCATAACGCCAAATCGCTAACAAAAACCTATTGTCAAATTCGACGATATGCAGATTAGGCCCCTACATGTTTTATTAAACAGGCAACCACGTACCTGAAGACTTAATACACAAAACGATAATTCATAGATAGTTTATTTCTCAATAAGTTTTACATATACTGGCATCATTGTCTGTCCAGCGCAATATGCATAGCATTGGACAGAGTATAAAATCACCTGAGTGTCCGTGCGTCCGTGCGTCCTACATTTCTTAAGCTATCTTTCTTGCACTTTTCCTTTCCCTTCCCTTTTAGCTTCCCCTTTCCTTTCTTCTTTTTCTTACCCATTTTCCTTCCTCTTCTCCACCCCCTTTTCTTTCCTCCCCCTTTCCTTTGCCTTTTCTCTTCTTTTTCCTTTCCCTTCCCTCTTCTTCCTTTTTTCCTTCCCCTATCCCTTACCCTTTCCCTTTCTTTTCTCCTTTCCCTTACCTTTCCCCCTTTCTTTTTTTTCCCTTTTTCCTTTCTTTTTCCCTTCCCTTTTTTCCTTCCCTCTCCATTTCCCTTTCCCTTTCCTTTACTTTCCATTCTTTTTCTCCTTTCTCTTTCCCTTTCTTTTCCCCTTTCACTTTTCTTTTCTTTTCCCTTTCCCTCCCTTTCCTCCTTTTCTTTCCATTTTTTCGTCTTTCTTTCCGTGTCAAGGTTCGTGCGTCCAATATTTGAGGCACTATATCTCCGTAACGGTGCCAGATAGACGCCTGGTCACTACGGACCACGGATAGGCATTCGACACCCGGAAGTCGAATGGTCACGTGACCGATGACGTCACGTGACCCCAAAAGGTCAAACTCGTGATCCCATTATCTTTAAGGCGCCCAATCTCTATAACGGTGCCAGATAGGCGCATGATGACGATGGACCTTTTATAGTAAAGCGCTGGTGACGAATCAAATGGTCTCGTGACTGACAATGTTTATTGTTTAGTTAGAATAATACGGAAGGATGAAAGGATCATTGTTGCTGTACAATTTGAAATTAATTTAATTTCAAATTGTACAGCAGCAATGATCCTAGAAAAAAACAAACAGTTTAATTTAATTAAACTGTTTGTTTTTTTTCTACCGGTTTATACAGCTCACTGATTATATTTATACGGATATATACTGCAAACTGTCGAAATGCATTGGACAGACTCCGTGTTCATATGATCATTATCTTGTTTAAAATGACAATTAACTTATGTTAGAAAAAATATGGGTAATTTGATAAAAAAAACGTGAACGAAATTCGTAATAATCTGCGATAGTTTAAAAATAATTCAATCCACAATAGTGTTTTTTTACTTTTCGATTTATCTGTATTATTGTAACATTTTGTAGGAGCCAACTAAATGTACATAGGCCTAACTACGTCGATGTCTATAGAGCAAATGCAAACACGGCACGATTTTCAGTACTGTAGCTAACAACGGCGGCGCATCATCGGTACAAAATAATGCAATTAATTATTCGACAACGACAATCATTAGTTAAAGCAATACTACAATTGCACGGGGCACACTGCACAGTATGGCCATATTCCGTGTGCCTGGACTCTATGCATGTCTTATAGGCCTATCCGTTGGTCACACATTGAAAGCTATATCCGTAGCCTATATAAAACAGTCATGCCAGTTTGAGCAGATTCTAGTAGGGCCAAGTTTAAACCCAAACTCCACGTATATTGGATTTGTTGTAAATTAACTGCAAAACAAGTCGTCAAATCGATGGCTTACTGACTCCGTAGTGTAGAGGTAGAGTGTTGGACTTATGATAGAGAGATCGCGGGTTCTACTTTCTCGGTCAGACCGCTATCAAATGGTTACTACTTGGATGGGTGACTGTCTTCGGACAGGTAAGCCACCTCGGTATATAACCAAACCAAGGTCAACTCAGCCTTTTATCCCTGCCGGGTAAATAAATAGAGTATCTGTTTGTTTGGCTATGGTAAAGCGGGGCTCATTCACTTGTATCGAATGGCAGGTAACACTCTGTGATTCTATATGGCAGGTGACGCCCGTTGCTTTAAGATGAGTTTCATGTGAAGAACTATACTGCTTAAACCTTTAAACCGTTAAATCAAAGGCCGAAAATGTTGTATAGGTACACAGTGGCGTAGCCAAGGGGCCCAGGAGGCTTAGCTTCCCAATCCTCCAGACAAAACATAAGCATACGTATAAACTGCACAAAATTTGCCAATCTGGTCAGTTTATTTTTGGAAAAATAATTAAAATTGTTGCCACCAGATCTTATTTTTAAAAGCTAAAATGCACCAAATTCGACTTCGGTTGGGGCTCCGCCCCAGACCCCGCTGGGGGAGCCCACAGCGCTCCACAGGCCCCCTAGCTGGATTTTAGGGGGTCCTACTTCTAAGGAAAGGAAGGGAAGAGAAAAAGAAGAGGTCACGGGAAGAAAGGGAAAGGTAAAATGGAAAAGGGGAAAGGGAATGGACAAAAGGGAAAAGGGAAGGAAAGGAGACGAGGCCCTCCTAATTGAAATTTCTTTCTACGCCACTGAGTATGCGACTTGTTGTACGAATTGTTGTCCGGCAAATCCACCACAAATTGTTTTAGTGAAGTTTGGGCTTTATGCAGATAAATAAGTCGCGGATAGATGAACTGTTGAGCAAAGGAGATGCGAAAATGCTCATTTATGCAAAATTATATAATAATCTGCAAGTGTAATCAGCCATGCTTTCCGCAGAATCGTATAGGCTATTCACCAGTTCTGGGATTGGTGAAACTGTTGCGCATATATAAGCATAAATTATAATACAAAAATGAGCGAGTTAAGCTGTTTTTTCTGTAAACCATCCGTTCAAGCATGCACGACTGTGGCGGCAGGTCAAACTACAAGGTGGGCAAAAAGTAGACACAATGTGCATTTGTTCGAACGCTTTGTAGAATTACAGCCTAATGCACAACACCTATGTAAATTTATTTACAATAAATGTTTTCACTGTGCGTTGTGCAGTTTGATAAAGTGACAAAAACAAATGGCGTGCCACACATCTTGCATTAGGCCTAAGTGTCACAATTTGTGCAGCAATAGTGGATTTTTCGTACAGTTTGCTGCCAGATACGGAAAAACAGTTTTTTCATAATTCTTTTACTGTGCCGATACGCATTTTATTGGTGTAATCTGTGTTTTTGCTGTTTAATTAGTAGCGCGAGTCGTGCGTTTTTAAAAATAGTTTAAAGCTGCAACTTTTTCAGCGTTAAATTGTAAATAACGAATATTTTGTGTCTACATTTTGGCGCTCCCTGTACAGACGCATACAAGCTATATAGTCTATACGTGACAAATCACCGCGCAAATACAACGCCAAGGTAACTAAATGTGTGCGCTAATAAAATACAAATAAAAACGGATAAAAAGTGACTTAAGATTTTACGAATAAATTAAGTTACTGGCAAACTAGGCCTATAACAGTGGCTTGGTTCTATATACAGATGGTATCGTTCCTTGTAAATTTGCTTAGAAGGTGGACCAAAATGCAACATAGCGGACACATTGGGGGATCTCACCAAGAGATTCTGAAATAAAACTCTGAACGATATTGTTGTAGCGCTTAGAATTAGATACATTATCTTTTAGCAAATCGGTTGCAGAGAACAAACGACAGAGGGCGTTTTCGAAAAATCACCAGAGTGGAGTTTAGTCTACTTACGAACAAAAAACGAGACGCATCGGCCTTATGCTATGAGATCTCAGTAGAAATGCGGCTTCCTAAAAGAACAATATGTTATGCGCAAATGACAAAGGAAAATGCTAAGAGGCTGTTTACAATTGCAGATTCAGGACAGTCAACGACACCGGAATGGCGGAATGGTAACGCGGACGTACAATTCACAAATCCACACGACGACACGCTTCTCTACCACTAGGTCTGTTAATTAATATCAATTACACACGAAATCGGTGCTCAAAATATTGATACGACTTTCGTCCGTAACTAATTCATGTGAAAGTGACTAGAAACTGCGAAACGTGTTCGATGCAAATTGGTAACACAACTGAATAAATGCAGCTAAAAGTGATATAAAGAACCAACATTAATATGTCCACTTCCAGAATACTTACGTAATTTCAATTTTTGTACATGAATAAGTACGATATTTTACCAGTTTCAGAATTGCCAAAATAAAACTTATTATTGTAGTTAGCAGGCTTATTACTGCCGCAATTGTCGTCCCATTCTATAAGAACATCGAGTGGGACTATTAATTTGTAGGCTACCAATTAATTTACCACAACCGACTATTAGTGCGAAAATAAAAATGCAAATATTTGGAACCCACATAATACTTACCACGGGTAAATGCTATTTTAAAACGAAAAAATAAATTGAGATACACTTAAATAAGTTGCCGCAACATCACATAACGCGTCGTCCGGGGAAAATTAAAATATATCTCAGCCGACTTAATTGATCAGCTCGGACAGAAAAACGCCGCTCAAGTATAATATAACTCACGGTATAAGCGAAAATAAACCTAGCAACTTAGTTACTATACATGGCCTACACACGGACGAACAAACAATAATCCAACTGTGCAACAACATTTTCATCTCCGCCGAAAAAAGGTAATGTCTGTCTGATTACCCAATAGTAGTAAACATATTTTGATAAAATTTTGTGCAATCTGTTGGGGCCGGAAAAGCAAAAATAACTTTATCAAACGTCAAGCTGTATATAGGCCCTATAGGCACCTAAACGTCATATTTAGACCCTTTGCGTTTTACTGATAATAAAAGTTTCCAAAATCTAGTAAACTGGGTCTACTACACATTCACTCACTAACACGACACAGTTAACAATTACGTCAGGCCTAACAGCCTGTGGCGTAGCCAGGATCTATTTGTAGTGGAGGAACTTGAGGGGTGCGGTATGGGGAGGGGTTTTCCCTCCCCACGAAGGAAGGGTCTAGGGAGGGGACTGTGCCCCTTCCACAGAAAATTTCCGGATTTTGTGTGTGTGAAAATGACGTGTTTTGATGCATTTTGGCTCTATTTTGAGTAACTGAGCATAGACTCTTAGAGGGAGGGGCACATGCCCCTACTGCCCCCCCTATCGCTACGCCAGTAATAACGGCACAGTTATTACAAATTACAGTCAACTTCAAGCGGTTGTAATTAGTATGTTAAAAGATTCTGTACAGGTTGCCACAGTAAATGCATTCTTCCACGTGCGACGGGCGGTATTTGACAACTCAGGTTATAGATGGTGCCGCGAAAATAGTTAATGCTGACACTCGATAAGAAGCATAGGACAGACAGCAGAAAGTGTCGGGCAACACTGCTAACAAGTTATGATGTTCGTTTATAACGGTCGTCGTTTCGTTCCAACATAAATTCGAATTCAAAAATTCTAACTTTGAAAAAAAAATTTCAAATTTATAACTCGAAATCGAAGCCAAAAAAATCGAGCAGTGACCGCAAAATAGTGATAAATAGCAAGTAAACAGATGAAAAAATATCATATAAAAAAGAAACAGTTAGAGAAAGATGCGCTTACAAGCCAAAATTCCACTTCGATCGTTGCCGACTTGTTGCACAAACTTCAACACAAGCTGCGGTTTCTCAGCAAAAGTATAAAAACATTTTTTTTTCAAATTATATTTACATAAATTTTCCGTTCTTTAAAAAAACTGTTCGGTATGATAACAACCTAAAAATCTGACATGTCGTGAAACATGAAATAATACGTAGCATTTGCATCCCCGCATCCCCTCTAAAAATTTAAGATCTGTTTTTTCGTGAATTACGGTTATACACACAATAACAACAAATAAACGCGTAGCCAAAGACTTCTTAAATAGATACAAAAAAGACGGCATATAGGTGGCTCGAAAAATCTTCAACAGAGCCCACAAGCAGGCAAAAACCCGAAAGATACATAGGCTTAACTCCAAAATTTTTGTGAGAAAAACGGACCAACTGAGTAATGTGCGACAAAGGAAAGACTAGGTTACAAACATTTTCATAAAACTTTTTTGGTAAACAAAACAACTTGAAGTTCTTTGGAATTTCAGCAGAATTATGACAAATAAGTTAAAAACTAAAACTGTAGGCCTAATGAATTCTGTACACTGTGTCCCAAAAAGTAGCCTAATACATCAGTTCATGATGATAACTCTGTAATTCGTAACGGATTTTGGTAGGCTATTCTTTCACGGGGCACACTCTCCGAAAAATGGTGTATTTTGTTCAAAAGTTATATTGTTACCGTTACTGTAAAAAGCCGTCGATGTACCGGAAACCTCGTTGGCTACGCGTTTAAAGACAATGACACACGGTCCAGAAATCGGCTGCGAAATCAGACGTCAGAAAACCGGCGCGTGTTTCATTGCGCAAACGTAGCGCCGCCGGAGACTCTGTCATGGGGGAGACTCTGTAATGTGACACCGGCGTGGCACCACAGCGTTTCCATGTCGCCCAATGAAACGACGAAAAACGACTGCGCCCGTTTTTAAAGCCAACTTTACGCTTAGAAAGTCGAAATATTACACGCAACGCACTAAAATAAACACTGCTCGTGCGTTTCTTGCGTTTGTCGCGGCGTACTTTCTTGCGTTCTAAGCGTTTGCTGCGTAGGCCTACAATGCATACGACGTAAAAGCGTACTTTTTTCGCGTCATTTGCGCAAAAACTAAAAGCAAAATGCGTCGCATGCGTATAGCGTTAAATCGACGTGAAACTTCACGGCATTACGGCGTCCGATCATGGCGCCGATTACTGGACCACGTGTATATCATCGGAGAGCGAGCGGCGGTATTTAACAGCAACATATATACGCAGCACACACACACGCACACACACGAGCCGGGTAAAGTTCATGTATGTTTTTCTTTAACGTCGTCGTTCCAAGGGGGGCGGAGCCTGGCTTCCAAGCTCATGCGCTGCCCGACGACGTCTCGAAGTACTTGTAAGTCGCAAACACCGACTCCAAAGGCGGGGAGAAAGACAGGCAGCGGACCTGTATCTACCACTTTCGGTTCTTCTCTCTGCGAAGTACCTGTGGGACGCAACCACTAGCTCCTAGGGCGGAGGAAAAAGGCACGACAGACAGTTCTGCTCTTCATACGAAGTACTTGTAGGTCGGGTTTTCGTAGCCGGTCATCTGCATCGCGGCCACGTGCCGTTCCTCCGGCGAGGCGGCCGGGTCGAGGGGCAGACGGGCTGGGACCCCGGCGGCACGGCGCTGTCCGTAGCGTCTGGACGTCCCTCGACGACGCATCACGATGATGCCGGCCACGATCACAACGAAGACCGTGCAGAATGATGATGTTGTAGTTGCTGCTGCTGCTGCTGCTGTTGTAGTTGTTTAGTTGTAGTAGTTGTTGTTGTTGCTAACAACGAAGACCGTGATGCAGCCGACCGCAATGCCGAGTGGAACTGCGCTAAACGTCTCCACGCCTTGACCCTTCAGAGACGACTTCTGCATGTACGCCTGCAAAGACATTTATGACGTCAACTCGTTCACAATCAGAGGTGTCTAGGTATTACTGTATGCTAGCATAGCGTTAATTGTAGCGTTCTATATAGCAGCATCACTATAGCGTGTATGGAACTGTAGTCACCTCTGTGGCAAATTGTTTTCTCTCTGCGACTGGAAGTCGGACGTTGGCCTTCGGATATAGGCAGTAGGGTCGGCTCACCCAAGCGACGGCTGGGTTTCTTGTTATTATTTTAAAATATTAGCACTATTTGTTTCTGTCTGTCTTTCTGTTTTGTGCGGGTTTTACCCGCAGTGAAAGCACTGTTACTGTGAGTTTGGTACTATCTACCTGGTTAGCGGTGAGTGCGCTCTTGGCGATGTTGTCTCCTCGTCCGCCCATTGGTAGCTGCACCTTGACGTAGTCAAACGCGTCCGAGTCGTCCCTCACTGATACTGGACGATCAGCATCATCATCATCAACAACAACAACAACGGCAACAACGAAAAAACAACAACTATAGGCTAGGCCTACTACTACAGATACTACTACTACTTTTCCTACAGCAACATCATCATCATCGTCATCGTCGTCGTCGTCGTCGTGGTCAGGGTCATCTGTGTCGTCGTTAGCAACCTGTGCCGGCTTCTCTGACCAATCATCGTCGTCTACAAAATAGGTCCTGAGAAAAGTAACCTAACCGGGCATACTTTTCATGAATCAATAGAATTTATTTCTGGCAAAAAAAACGATGATTCAGGCAATTCTGGCGTCCTGCACTAACCGTCTTAACTATAACAAGAAATTCGAGCTAATGCTCACGGGACGCGCGAATGCCTATAGCAGTTCCTGCCCGCAGGCAGTCACCCATCGCACTACTAACCGGGCCCGGCGTAGAGTAACTTCGTTTTAGCCAAAACGCGTTACCAACGACGCCACGCCACCAACGCCAGTACCGTGGCGCCGCCTTGTGAATGATTTTGTGTCGTAGCCCAAAATCGCCAGAAAAATCCATAAAAATTCCTGTTTTGGCGTTCAAGGTCATCCAAGGTCATTGAATTCGGCGCCAATCGAAAGCCAGTATACGATTTCCTATTAGTGATTAATAGTAACCTAGGCCTTATCTCGCACCATTACTGCATACAGCAACTTATTGGCCGAAAATCGCAAATTTTGACCACCCCCTCTCATATAGGGCCCTCGTTCGGGGTGACCCTTTTCGAATTTATGGAAAAGCTTTACGGTTCCTGAGACGAGAGTCTTCCGGGCAGCCGATGGTGAAAATTTGGTGATTCTAGCTTGGACCGTTTTTGCCTGATCCACTTGTGTGTCGGACAGACGGACGGACAGAATTGCGATGGCTAAGACGCGCTGAAAGCATAGCTGCTTTCGCGCGTAAAAACGCGTATACAGAGCGACGTAACTAAACTGAATTGATACGGTTTAGTTTTTGACGAACTGACCAATGGGCAAGCAGGGTGAGCCCAATAGTCGTTGGTTCACGCGTACGTAAGCGTAGTCACGTAAAACGCAGACGCCGTTAGACGGTGCCTACTGTAATGCATTACTGCTTGCCTGTTGGCCAGTTCGTCAAAAACTAAACCATGCCAGTTCAGTTCAGTTCAGTTACGTCGCTCTGTACGCGTCCAAAGTAACTGATAGCGATTGATAAACAGAACGTATAGTTCTGTTCTTGTTTTTGTACACTAGTAATAGAAGCTTTAGTGAGGTTATAGTTTTTGTTTTAACTCACTAGGAAGATTGCGGCGCTTTCACACGGTTACTGTTATCTGTCTTTTGCATAACAATAACAGTTGGGTTTCGTCCGAAATACAATAGGCCTACAATACAGCTTAGAGTAAACAAGAAATAGGGCCTATGAGCTAATGTTCACGAGACGCGCGAAAGCCTATGGCAGTTCCGGTTCAGTAGTTTAGCTGAGAATTGGGGTGTTCACGCTAAGTTAATATACATATACCAAATTTTCTATCTGGATCGCATAACGAAGTAGCGCGGCGCCACCTTGTGATTGATATAGACTTGTGTCGCAGCCCGAAATCGCCAAAAAAATCCATAAAACCCCCTACTTTGGCGTTCAAGGTAATTCAAAGTCATTGAATTCGGCGCCAATCGAGAGCCAGTGTACGACTTCCTATTAGTGATTAATAGTAACCTAGGCCCTATCTCGCACTGTTACTGAGATACAGCAACTTATTAGCCAAAAATCGCAAATTTTGCCCACCCCCTCTCATTTAGCGCCCTCGTTCGGGGTGACCCCTTTCGAATTTATGGAAAGGCTTTACGGTTCTTAAAACTAGAGTCTTCCATGCAGCCGACGGTAAAAATTCGGTGATTCTAGCTTGCACCGCTTTGACTGATTCACCCGTGTGACTGACAGACAGACAGACAGACAGAATTGCGATGGCTAAGACGCGCTGAAAGCAGTAGCTGCTTTCACGCGTAAAAAAATGCCAATGGCATTGCAGTCACTTTACAGTCAACTGTGAAAAAAACGAGAACAAGTAAAGGAGGGATCACACTAGCGATCTGGACGACCGCCCGAACTCGCTCGTCAAAAACATCAACCGTTTGGACGGCAGTCCGGACCGCTGTGACCCCTTCTTAAGTCTTAAGTTCAGTCTTAGTATTCTCAAGAAACGACCGACTTATTATACGGGCAATAGCCGAATAATTATTTACCTTCATATTCGTCATCGTACTCATAGTAATCGTCATCGTTGTCGTCATCATCATCATCATCATCATCATCTTCATTATCTTCTTCGTCAAAGATCTTCTTGTCCTCCATGGCGTTCTTGAACTGCTGCTCCTCCCAGTTCAGCGGCTCGCTCTCTTCATCGTATACGTAGTCGTCGTAGTAGTCGCTGTAGTCGTCGTCTCTGTCCTCGTCCGCCAGTATCGCGTCCATCAGCTTTGTCGTAGTTGTGGTGGGGGCAAGTGTTGTAGTAGTGGTCGTGGTCGTGGTCGAGGTTGTTGTAGTTTCCAGAGCTCCGAACAGGGCCAGTATGTTGGCGTCGACGGAGTGGTACTCGCGCAGATATTCCTCTAAAATAAACAGGCTCACTTTTTCTGGTTGTGCTCTATAAATAAATTACGTTTGCAACATTAGGCAATACTAAACGAAGAAATTCAGAATATCAACTCACTTAATCTTGAATTTTAAAAAAACGAATGTCAACGCTGCAAACGTTGCAACAACAAAGCAGCATTATTATTATTTGCCACTAGTAGAGTATAGTAATAAAGTTATAAATAATGGCACGATTGATTTTATTATTTCTTTAAAAAAAATTAATAAATGTGTCTGCTTGTCAACAATATTTCTGTTTTCTAATACTGCTAAAATTCTGCACAGTCAGATTCCGAAGAAAATTAAAGGAAAACTTTTTACTTTTGGCTAAAATTTGAATTTATTTTTCTTGATTCCGGATCATTGTCCAGAACGTTTTACCATCAGCAGACAGCAGACTATTGCATTCGTCAGATGGCGGTACTATTCTCGACGAAGCTTTGAGATCACTGATCGCTTCTGGTTAACTAATAAAAGTGGTTTGGTGGCGTTACGGAAGAACGTCGGACTTATGATAGAGAGATCGTGGGTTCGACTTCCGGTCAGGTCGCTATCAAATGGTTACTACTTGCGGAAAAATGAATCATCCAGTTATATAACCAACACCAAGGTCAACTCAGTCTTTCATTCTTTCGTGGTAGGTAAATTAAGTACCGGCCTCTCTGGCTGGGGTTAAGGCGGGGTGCATTCACCTGTGTCGGGTGTGATCCCATACGGCAGATGAGGCTCCGTAGCTCCGCGACGGATTTTACATAAAGAGTTATACACGACCTTTAACCCTTAACTTTTCTTTCAACTATTTTGAGTATATGCAAACAAACGGACCGATCTGTTTCATGATCTTGTCCTTGTAGTGTCCGAGGTGATCGAGCATGTGAAGGGCTGCGGTCAGTTGGCGGTCGCTGCTGGCCAGCTGTTCAGTCATCTGAGGTCTATTCACCTCGGCATCGGCCGGTGACGTCTGCAGCTGGTGTCGGTAGCGGTTCATAAGGTGGATACGATCCTTCTGCAGCGCCTTCACGTAACGTATCAGCGTCCTCAGGATACGGGTTGCCTGCAAGCCAACCGGCTATTTTATACCGTGTCCCAAAAAACAAGCCACTTTTATTTTTCTGTATAGCTCCGTAAAACATTGGCCGATTTTTGACAACTGTTGGCTATCGAGTATGAATTCATTGTTGTAAACGGCCAAACTACGACTTGTGCATTTTACAAGGTAGTGTAGCAACAGTATTAAGACTGAGTGGGCAAACTATAGTCGTTTACATCAAGTTTCTTCGCAATGTTAAAGGCCAAAAATTATCAAAATCAACTAACATTTCACGGAAGTATTTAAAAATTAAAAGTGGTTTGGTTTTTGAGACACAGTGTAGTTGCATCAGTTAAGCGCATTAAAGGTTAATTTAACAATATGCGCTATATAAATTTACATTTTACTTACTTTTACTTACTTATTTACTTACTTAAGCTATCATATGCAACCAGCGGTAAAGTAATTTTTCTGTGCGGTGCACGTAAGTAAGTAAGAAAAAAAACTTGAGAGGCGCTAATTTTCAGGCAAGGCGCGATCTTAACATTGAAGCAAAAATGTCGCTAGCAACCGCTAAAACTTTTTCAAGGTCAACGTCAAAGTGCACAGCGCGGTGCTAAATACATCTTTATTTACCAAAATAGTAGTCTTAATTACAACATAAATGCATACGTAGACACTATAAAAGAAAAAAGCAATTGGATCAAATAACAGAAAACTGACTGATCATGGCAACTGTAGACTGATTGCTCGTATAAAATTTATTACTACATTTTTCAATCAGTAACCAAGGCAGCGCAAAATTGCCGTAAGTTGTCCGTATGTCCGTCTGCGACTGTAGTGTATGTAAAAAAGTCACGTACAGTACCTCAACATCTTGCGCCTCTTTGACGCCTTCGTTCGAGGAAAACTCCCTAATAGGGTGTTTACACGATCCAGCAAACGTCCAGCATTAGCACGTGTATTTTGAATAAATTTGCTGGAAGTTTGCTGGATCGCGTAAACACCCCATAACGCAGCTGCACAAAATTTTGTCACAAAAAACTGCAGTCTCCGTAGCATCCCACAGTAAAGATTTCGTGATCATAGCTTGCACCGTTTTGATACGGCTGCAAAGTGTGACAGACAGCCACGTCTACAACTCGAACTTCTATTTTGACATTATGGCGCGCTACAAATGCAGACTACTTACTTACTTACTTACAGACAGACGGACAGATTAAAGGACGCATCTACGATCAAACCCGTTGAAAAAGAGGGTAGACGAGGTAAGTTACTCCGGGCACCGCGACGTTTGGAGGCCCCGAAGTCGCCCAAAAATATAAAATACACCAGAATGCGCAATTTTAAAAAGAAAAATTTTAAAAAAAAATTCCCCAGAGGGGCCCCGCGAGAACGCTTCTCCGGGCCCCGCTGTGGCTCTCGACGGGCTTGTCTGCGATAGCTAAGACGCGCTATAGCATTACATGCTGTCGTGCGTAAAAAAAATTCACGTAGGGTACCTCAACGCCTTGCGGGTCAACGTCGACAGCCTCGACGTATTTCTGCAGCAGACGTCGTTTCCTGTCATTCATCTGCGCCTGCACTCTCTGCTGATGTAACAGAGTCAACTGTCTCTTCTCCACGCCGGCCTCACGCTCAGCGACCTCGTACAGCTTCTGAAAACGCTGCAAGCAGAACAAAAAAATAATCAAGCAATAAAGTCGTAGGATCATCGTCATTCCGATGGATAATGTTCTGTACAAAGCGTGCAGCAAATTCGTATAAATAATGTGTTAATTGCCAATTCCATTATCAAAGTTAGTCATGTAAACAGTGGGGCTTAGAAAACAAAAAAAAACGAAATAATGTTAGGCCTACACTAGGAGCGGAAAACGACTTTTTCGTGTGACAATGTCTCTTTTCATAAGTTTTTTACACTCTCATATGAAAGAGGCGAAAGTAAATACGACCATGTGGTGCTATTCTATGCGTCAAAGCATTACGAAAATGAAAATCAACATTCGATAAACAACGGCAGGAAAATAAATACAAAAAGCGGCCGCATTAGATTTTTATAATAAAAGTTTGCAGTTTCAAAATTAATTTTAAAATTAACTTAACGGCTTAAAGAGACATAACAGGTAAAAATACATAGTATTTACAGTTATTTTATGGGGTATACTAACGCTGGTGATCTCTTTGCTCATCTTTTCTCCCTCCTCGGCGTTCTTTGCCTTGACGTCCTGGACTCTCTGCCTGGCCGCTGACCATTCGTTCATCATCTGAAAAACAATCAAAGTTTTATAGCAGAAATTTTTCTCAGCAGAATTTAACGTGAGTAAGTAAGAACTAAATCGAACACTTACAAACTGGGGGCACAGTCAGCAAAGATCCACAAAAGATGGGGTTCACCTGGAAGGAAGCAGAGGTGGCAGCTTTTGATAGACACGGACAGCATCGGAGTGTGGCCCAAGGCGTCCACAAAATGCGGGTTGAATCAAGGTCAATGTTAAGGTGAAATAATTAGTAAGTAAGATAACTTGATAAAAAGAGCAGTTTAACAGTTAGCCACAATGCGCACAAAAATGTCGCATTAGCAGCCGCTAATTTTCAAGTCCCCTGAAAAAGCAGATTTTCGTGATCTAAAAGTATTTCTTAAAATCACTTTATAGTGTCGAGAAGAGCCGTTCTACGTGCTCAAGATAGTTGCACCTTTCGAGCGGTCGGAGACAGATTTGCCCCAAATCCCGTATTTCTCTTTATTTTCATCGATGAACGCGGTAACAATCACCTTGGCGATTTTTTCGTGGTGATGTTTCTGCAGATCGGTTCTAGCTCTGACGTAGTACTCGTGCTCGTTCCAGCGGTTCTCGCGGTTCTCCTGGTAAGCCAGCTGGGCCGGGTCACGGTCGTTAGTCTTTGCCTGGGGACTCGTGCCAACAGCAGGCGGAGCGTTCGTCTTCGGCGCCTTCGTGCTGGCAGGCTGGGTCGAAACCGTCACTACACCACATATACAGTCGACGGCAATAAACATCACAACAACTTCAATATTTTAAAAACGGCATTGATCAATATTTCATCTTTTAGCGACAAATAGCTGGTGTCAAATGCTTAGAACACGCCAGTAAGTTGGCTGTAGTCTGATTTATGTGTTTGCGCAGTTACGAAATCGTACTTTATAATTCAAAACCGTGCTACTGAACAGCGAAGTGAAAGGTAATTTTAAAATGTGCAATAAAAACGAAAAAATTTTCAGGAAAGATTCCTGGAAGTTTCGTGAAAAAAAACTTTCCAGTATCAAAACTACATTTCGTTATATATGACCGTTTTCTAATTGACTCAGAGCGAAAAATGTTTATTTTTTACAATCGGAATTAACACAATAACTGCACAACAAGAGGGTGGCCAGAAGGACATCAAATGCCGGTCACCCATGACTGGTTTGTACGTTAGCCTACCTTTGTCATGGGGACAGCAGACGAACTCTACACCGTTGAAACGGTCGACGCCGCACGGTTGCAGAATGGCGAAGTTCTGCAACTGGTAGCCTCGCGAAGCGCAGGACTGCAGAGCCGTCTGATTCCAGTGACTGTATGATGAACAGAGGCGAGAGTTGTGGACGTGGTCAAAGACGCAGTGTTCCGGTACCAGCAGTGCATCACTCTGGAACGGACCCACTATATCGACACACACGTACCACACGCCACGATTCAGCTAGCACCAAAGTGATTTGCCACAACGCGGAATCGATTTTCGTTTGCATTCGCCAGGCGACAGCAGCAATTTGCAGTTGCGTGTTTTGGCTGGGGGCTCGATCTCCATTTCTCCTCTACCGGGTGGTTAATCACTCAATCTAACCGGATAACTTTGGACCGCACAGTAGGTCTACCAGATGGTATCTGAATTCGTCGAAGAATTTAGCCAGGTTGGTCGAGTGCGACAGACGACAGGCAGACACACAGACCACGCTGCGGAAAAACGACACATCAAAAACAGCAAAAAAATCATAACAGAAGATATTCGTCAACAGCACATTGATAAATAGTCGATGTGATTGTGGTTTTCGGAGTGTCATTCACGCACGTGGAATGTATAAACCGCTATTTTGTACATTTATCGAAAACACTGTCGACCACAGCAATTTGGCTATTTGTCGTCAGAGCCAGATTATTCAGTGGATGGACTGCTGACACAACGAATTGTGAATATTAGCAATAGCGAACTTACCCAGAGAGAAAGGGATAAAACTTTGTCCTGCAAAAATGATATTTTGTCCGGCGGCGATTTGTGGATCAACGGACAAGACGAATGTACAGCCTTTGTGCCCAGTAGCCACAGCAGCACGACGCCGGCAAAGAATAGATTATTACAGATTATAGCCATAGAAGTCGACGCTGCTGCAGCATTATAGGCGACCACTCTACGGGAA
>Ga0209367_1002295_pt1 | contig 25093 bp, 12 predicted proteins | sample WorMetLIZISLAND2_FD_187412 | JGI IMG/M metagenome (GOLD analysis project Ga0209367, IMG submission 187412) | Marine gutless worms symbiont microbial communities from Max Planck institute for Marine Microbiology, Germany - Olavius geniculatus... ... | reverse complement strand
AACTAACACTGCGACCAACGACCGGTTGCACACTGTAAAGTTTATTAGATGTACACTGGTTCCACAGTTGTTGCCATTCTTTAACACACAATTGGTTGACACAAGCGGACAAATCAGGCAGGGAGAAATCAAAATGACACCATCGAATAGCATGGGCCCAAAAATAGGGGGTAGGTGAAAATAGAGCGCAATTATCTTTTACGGGGACCGAGTTATACCGCTTTGAAGTCTCCATAGGCCGTAATGCAAATTTTTAAAAATTTGGGGGAAAATAGGGGAAGGAGTCATCAGATTTTTATCCCAAACAAACTCAATCTTACTTTTCGGTCCTCAAATCACTGTGTAAAATTTCATCAAAATCGAATCAAAACTGCAACGGTAGGAGTGTTTACAGACAGACTGACAGACAGAAGCAAGTGATTTTATAATCTGTCCTATGCTAAGCTATAGCAATGGGACAGATAAAAATTAATTACTTTGGCTCACATCACAGGCGCACAGTAATGCAGCCCTGTGTTAATGGCAAGCAGCTAAGTCAATGGAGAATGGCAAACTTCGACCCCTTGCAGATCCGAGACCCCTCAACCGATCGACTCGATATTTGATTACATCCGCGAGATGACCCCCTGTGCAAAATTTTGTGCAAATCCATCCATTGAAGGCTTCTTGGCAAATAGGTGAAATATAACAAAACGAAAAATTTTCTAGTATTATACAGGGTGAGCCAAAAACGTGGCACTTTATTGTCCATATCTTCGCCAAATGTTAACGGATTTTTCTGGTAAATGAAAAACACTTCAAACAAAAAACACAGTGAATGATTCGTACGATGCTATACTGTGTTAGATCCGTTCCTTTGGATATCTGGTTTGTTGAACGATGTGTTTGTTTCTGGCCTTCCTGCCTTAGCGGGGCTACCAGTTCTTTCACAGTGGTCACGTTCTCTTCATTGTGTGCATGCATCAGTCTGTCAGACTTGTGCTTTTGGTCGGTGCTTTGTGTTAGCCAAATCTTTTTTAATAATGTGCCCAGTTTTTTTGCAGTTTGTCTTCGAAAATTTTGTCAGTATCCTCTAAAGTTGCATTTTTGGACTAGTATACGCTCTTAATAAAAGCCTTGTCTCCATTGTTAAATGGCATGTTACATTACCAGTGTGCTGTCACTGCATTGAAATTAATATTGAAAACAAAATTCTCTGTTTTGTTTCTGGTAGTAAATATAATTTAATTTTTGTATGAAAATTGGCGCAATTTTTTCAAAAATATAATTTGTGAATACGCGTTATGATAATTTTTGGTAGTTTTTTAAAATGTATGTTTTATACGGTAGTGTAGCAACGCAGTTGGAGCGTGGTGGGATATATAATAATCACATTATTGCAAATTATCTGCAGAGTGCGTCAGTGAAAGAATTTTGAAAATTGGTCAATTATTGGCGAAGATATTGACAAAAGTAAAGCGCCACGTTTTTTATAGTTCACAGTGTATATGCCTTTTTACGCGCGAAAGCAGCCATGCTTTCAGCGCGTCTTAGCCATCGCAATTCTGTCCGTCCGTCCGTCCATCTGTCTGTCCGTCACACGGGTGGATCAGGCAAAAACTGTCCAAGCTAGGATCTCCAAATCTTCACCATCGGCTGCCTGGAAGACTCTAGTTTCAGGAACCGTAAAGCTTTTTCATAAATTCCAAGGGGGTCACCCCAAACGAGGGCGCTAAATGAGAGGGGGGTAGGCAAAATTTGCGATTACTGGCCTATAACTCGCTGTATCTCAGTAACGGTGCGAGATAAGGCCTAGGTTACTATTAATCACTAATAGGAAATCGTATACTGGCTTTCAATTGGCGCTGAATTCAATGACCTTGGATGACCTTGAACGCCGAAATAGGGGGTTTTACAGATTTTTTCCTCGATATCGGGCTGCACAAGTCTATATCATTCACAAGGAGGCGCCACCGTCGCCAACGCCATACGCGCCTATGGCCGATGTGTATTATGGTCCGAATGGGCCGAGTCCAAGTGATACGCGATTTTCGAAACTGTAACTACTAAACTGGAAATGCTATAGGCTTTCGCGCGTCTCGTGAGCTTTGCTCAAATTTCTTGTTTGTTGATGCAACTACAGGTCATACCACCTGACAGAATTCTCATGTGCGATGGCTCAGACGATGTGGCCTCACGCTCCTGTCTAAAATTTTCACCTATAAATGGCCCTTAATCGTTGCCGTAGCCCCATAAAACTTGCATAGTGAATAGGCAATATGGCCACGGAAATTCCAAATATGTGGTCATTTTAGACCCCCTGCCTACAGGTCACGTGACATGGAGCATGCACAGTGAACTTTTGGCCTTTAACATAGGCAAATGCTACTTTGAGACTTTATATCTCCGTAACGATGCAAGATAGATGCATGGTTCCAATGGACCACCAATAGGAAACTACATATGGCGAGTCCAATGGTCACATGACCAATGACGTCACGTGACCCCAAAAAGTCAAGGTCGTTACCACAAAATAAGTAAGGCTCTGTGTCTTCGTGGCCACGAAAGATGAACGAATTATAATTGGCCACCAACAGAAAAAACATTATTTTCTAATAAAACAGCAAATATAATATAATATAATATAATAAATATAAACAGTTTATACACTTGTTAACGACAACATTATTCAACAGCACACTAACAGTTAGGCTATATGACGGTGAGTGATATCATCTTTTTATGGTTTTTGCTGATTTCGATGTGTCAGTCATTGCATGTCGCCGTTAACAAGTGTATAGACTGATGTTTTGTACATTTTTACACAACAATGCCAAAAGCTACTAACCAGTAAACAGACAAAATTTCATGCAAAAACTGTATGAAAAAGTTAGCAGAACAGCAAGCAATGGTAAGTAAACATTACCGAGTAACTTTACTAGTACACTTGCAAAACGCAACGTATGAGAATATTTCCAAGCAGAGCCAGCAATGAAATGCTGACCAACGAAGCTATATGAGTCTGACATGCAACCATTGGAAAAACCATGCAGCATTAACTAACCAACACTAGAACCTGCAAGATATGACAAACAACACCATCTCCAGTCGTTACCGATGCAAATTCTCACTTCTGCGCACTACTCTGGTGAGTCAGTTAGCAGCGTGGTGTAGTGGTAATATGTTGAATGAAATAAACGAAGTTACTCTACGGCGGGCCGGGTTAGTACTCGGATGGGTGACTGTCTGCAGTATGGAACCAGCCAACTAGATCGACTCAGCCTTTTACCCTCTGTAAGAAGACAAAATGAGTACTGGCGGTGGTTACGGCTATTGCTAGAAAAGGAATGGCGAGTTCTGCGCAACAGTAGACCCTGTGGCCAGGAGTGCAAGTATACTGGCCCAGTCGGTTGAAGGCACTGGCTGTTAATTAGAGCCGGCCATCCGGCCGAATTAGACTGTATACTAGCTTAATTGGCTCCGCCCTCGCCGGCTCAAAGTGCCGCTAAGGAAATGAGCTCCAACGCAGCAGGCCTAGTTCAGCTTGCTGTCTAGTGCCTATGCACAATCTTCTTCTTCTTCTGGTAAGTTGTTTCTCTTAACATCCATCATCACGTAGCTGAAAAAATTAACATTCTACCTAACTATCTCTATATCGGTAACTCTCAATAATTTCACAATCTTCTAGCAGATCAAATGACTTCATCACATGGTATTAAGTTTCACCATGCTATGTTTTTTTCGTAACTGTACACCGGCCAATGACAAAAATAAGTCAGAACATCAAGAAAGAGAGAGAGAGAGAGAAGACCAATGACTTTAAAAAATGCCAATAAATGTAACATACTAAAAAGCTACAACACTGTTTGGGCAGTTAGACAGATTGCATTTTATTAAAATTAACAGTGAAAAAATGCCCAGGGGTCCAGTCATTTTACAGTCAGCAATGGGACAAAGGTGGATAACAGACAGGTCTTAAGTTCAGTCTTAAATCATCAGAGACGCCAATGATAATGACAGCAACAAGACGCTTCACGATAACCCAACAGAACATTTCAGTCATTAACTACTGGCAATATTAGGAAAACAACGACAAAAAATAATAGCACAGCTAAACAACAGACTGAGCTACTATTGTCGATGTTAGAAAACAAACTGAGAACAAATGCATGCAGACATGTCGGGTATCTTAGCACATGCTGAAATATCATGAGCCCAATCAATCAGTGATCAGCTAACCTCCACATCAGCCAGTAGACACGCCACCCAGTCATCTAGAAGCATTACCATGAGAAGAAGCATTAATACGTCACATCACTTTAACCAATGCCAAGCAGCCAACACTGCAGTGTGGTTACACGTACAATGAAATATGTTTTTTTTAAATTTCATATGTAACCATGCTTATAAGCAAGCTCTTCCTAACTCAGCAACTTTAGATTTCTTCAGATTATCTTAAGGATTTTTTTTCCGTTAAATTACAAAAGAACTGACCACAGCAAATACAAATCACAGCAAATCACAACACAGCATATATAAAAAACACAAACGAAGCGTTGTCACTCATCATCATGAAAAAAACTAGCACATTGATTTCATCCGTAAATTTGAAGGAAACAGGAAACGGAAATAATAAACATATGTTTTCCGAGCTAAGACACCATACCGGAGAAGGCTGCAGGCATCGAGCGTGAGTTGGGACTAGTGGTTGTCGTCATCAGTCGACTGGATGAAGTATGACGACCAGTGCTATCAGTTCTGTCTGTTGTTACTGACCGCAGTACCGATGACGATGTTGTCAAGTCTTCACTGTTACACCATCAAAAAACACAGTAAGAAAGAAAGTAAAATTTGAAGTAAGTAAGTAAGTAAGTAAGTAAGTAAGGGAATAGTGACTAATAGCTAAATGAGTTGGCTTAGTTTGTCACACTTTGCCAACGTTAACAAATGCCAAAGATTTGTAAGACACAAGCTAATCAGTGATGTATTGAGAGAGAGGTGGAAAAAACTAAAAAAAAGAAAAACAGCCTTATGAATTTTCAGACGAGAATGCAAAACACCATGGGACAGGCTGACAGTAGATCTAGTATTGACTACTGAACTGCTACTTAAGTAGTAGCATGTAGAAGCAGACAGCAGTAACAACAATAACCAAATGCAATTTCTGCTGCCAATTTAACAATGTTTAGTCAATGGTTAGCAATTAGAGATGCAGAATACACCAATTTAACCAACTGAGTTTCAGGATACACCAGTAAAAGTTAAAGCAGAAGTGAAAGTATTTATTAGAAGCGACAGACCTGACGTGAACCCTCACACTATCAGCTGTGCTGTCACCGGATATGACCGAGTCGTCAATGTTAGTAGCGAACACTTCATTGGGGCTTGGCACCACGGCAACGCTGCAACAGAATTAGTTGACTACCGGCAACTGTGACAACAAACTACAGACTGACCAGAGAGTGACCGCTGTCCAGTACTGTGAACTCTCGGACAAATTGTGGTACTGTTCAATGTGCCCCAAATGTGTGAAACTGCTATCCCCTGGCAAGATTTTCTCCTAACAATTCCTTCCCCGAATTTTGGGTAATTCTCACACTTTTCTCTGATGGCTGTCAAATTCCCCGACATTGCCAGGCAAGCGGATGTAGTGCAGCCAAGCCATTACAAATCAGTTACCATCCACCACATTAGTAGTCATTATTGGTTTGAAGCAGAGCTGTCAAATTAATGCATTAATTAACGCGTTTAAAGCCAGCAAAAGAATTATGAAATGTTACGTGTTAAAATAGTTTTAGCCAAAACCGCAAAATACACACCATGTACACATAGTAATGCATAAGATAAAGCTAAAATTAGTGCCTCCATTTCCTAAGCCCTCAGCCAGACACCAGCTTACACCGTCAGACGAGGGTGGTGCTAGTGCATCATGCAGTGTGCCTATAAACCCAGCTTTCACTGGCACTCGCTGTGGATACCCATAAAGAGATGACTGGGGTGGCTGGTTAAATACAGAGATAATTTATCAATTTGCCGACAGTTACCCATACAAGTACTAACCAGACTGGGTGTGGAGTAACTTGCTGACCAAGACCAACATGCTACCAACAACGTCAATTCACCAATGCAGACCAACTAAAAATAAAATAACCAAAAAGTAACTGCACAACAAAGTAGACCAGAAATACAGTGGAAATGATGCACGGATGAAACGAACGAGTGAAAAACCTGGGTGACTGTGTATGGTGGTTAGCTGGCGTAGTCCTTGCCGACGGTGAAGATCGTCGTTGGTTGGACTGAGAGCTGCGATGGTGCGACGGTTCCTGAGTCATGACGTGATGTCTTATCACGCAGCACGGCCGGGTCACCACGTGAGCAGAGACGGAGAACCGCGACATCTCCGACGGTGAGATGAGATAGAAACCTTCACCATTCTGAGTAAACACGCTCGACACAATCCCGCTGAAAACACAAAATACTAACACTGTGCAGCACTGCGTAATATTTTAGCACAAGATTAAGTTGTGTGTCTAGCTCATCATAGAAAACCCACCTCAAGCCTTGTTGTTGCTGTCATCAGGTGGTGCCCATATAAGAGGGGGAGTACAGATGCCATGATCAGATGAAGAATTTCACTGTCCTGGAACAAATCTGTGATGTCCATAAAGTCAACAAAGTACCATTGGTATTCTGCTGCCCACCAGGCAGACCTATGGAGCATCACCTGCCATATGGCATCACAGTGTTGCCTGCCAGCCAACACAAATCAACATGCCCCACCTTAACCCCAGCCAAGGAGGTCAGTACGGCATTATCCAACTTTAGCCCCAGCTGGCGCTGGACTTTTCTTGCTAATTTATTACACAAAGTGAAAGTCTGCCGCAACGGCGTATTGATATTCATAAAATAACCAAAAGCCATCTAGGCACTCCATGTCTCTGCTTATTCAGTTATAACAGTTTACCAGGTTTCTACTACGCAATCAAGTAATCTTGTAGTTTCTATAGTTGTACACGTCTATAGAATGATAACATTGCTCTTATATATAACCTGCAGGAATAGCCCCAGAGGGCCTCGTCAGGAGCTATTCCTGGAGGTTATATATTAACGCAGAATGGCCATTATCATGAAGTCCACGTACATATAAAACAAATTATATGTTTACGTATTTGACATGTATGTTTCCTGTTGCTTAGCGGTATGACAGACCTAATTTTTCGTTAACTTAATTTAAAATAGTGGCATTACATTACATTACATTACGTTGAATATTTCTAATTTTGGTAGTGTTTGTTGGAGCTAGAAGATTAGCCCAATCTGGGGCTAATCCTGGATAATGACTGTCAGTACTTGATTTACCGACCAGGGACAGAGTAAACCTCAGTAATTAGTTATATACGAGGTGTTTCGCATGTCTACAGACAGTCAGCCATCCCCGTAGTAACTTCGTGTCACAAAACCAACTGCATCCAAATACCAAAGAATAAAATTTAGACTAAAAACAGCAAACTTCAACATAGAAAAATAATAATCCACTGACATGATGTTGTCGCGGGACACACATTCATTGCGAAGCTGTCGTCGCAAGTGCGGAATGGTGTAAACGTGGACTTCGCCAGTGTTTGTAAGGCATGCCAGATCACTCTCCATATAACTACCATCTACAGAATTCACGCACAGTAACACACTGTCTGTTACAACTAAACTGTATGAACGATTTCATCAAATTACAACCTTCATTTACTAACTGTTGCCTTCTTCGCCCATATATGTTATCATTGTTTACCTTACCTTACCTCCGGGGTGGGCAGGCTCTTACACCTGCCCAGCAAATATACACAGAACTAATTTAATGAAGCATATTTATTGATTTTTATGAAACAAACCAAGCTCAAAAATTATGGTCTGCATTTATCTCACACTAAATGCAGAGCCTCAACCTCAGACGTACTGCAGCTATTGAAATGATATCTGATGAAAAAGAGAATCATTAAGCAATCGTGCAGTCAATCAGTAACACAAAATCACCGAGAAATATTTCAATCTTCATGAAACATTTAGTGATGTGTTGCATAACACGAGACAACTTAAAGACTAGCAATTTCTGCTAGATTGGGTTAGGTGCTGAAATCATAGAATCTGACCCATGCAAAAGCAATCGTACCACTTCGACTGCGGAAGTTGATGAAGCCGACGCGGCGAATTTTTGCGCCCTCGTGAGCAGTCAACTTGAACTTGTCACGAGCGTGTAGATGTGGCAACGTAAACATCTGCATAATAACACATCAAATCTCTCATTTGAATAAGTAAGTAAGTACATTTGTATAGTGCACACTAAGAATGCTGTCAAATCAACTGATGATCAAAAGGTGGAACATTACTCAAATTGGCACTGATGTCAATCTTAAAGCCATAAACACCAACCGGTGACACAAAACAGAAACTCCAATAAGATATTACTCGCAACTCAAATTCTGAATACAAAGAAATCCTAAAAATACTAAAATCTGTTGTGAAAGTATATTCCAAGCACAGCCATGGGTACCGTTTTCAGTCACCGCACTTCCAACGAAGGTGAGAAATGAAAGCTGAAACCTTGAAAAGTATAAATATAATCAATCATATATCTAGTCAGTCATGTAGTGTAGTCAGTGGTTATCACCCACCTTGAGTTGTTCCTCTGAGCTGATGATGACACAGTGACCACTGGTCATGTCTGGAGGCCGAGCGCACTCGTGTTCCACCTCAAATGGCGCAGGTAACGGCACAGCGTTGCGGTCAATTACACAGATACTGATCACTGGTGCTTGGTGCTTCAAGTGTATCTCTTTGGCTGTCAAACGAAACAAAATACACACTCAAACAGCATCTAATTCAGCTAAGGTGTAAAAGTCAGAGGGTGCGTGAGACAGAGTAATGATAATGATAGAGTAGTTACCTCTGCCAAGGAGGTTATGTTTTTGCTGGTTTTTGTTTGTGTCTGTCTGTCTGTGTGTTAGCAAGATAACTCAAAAAGTTCTGGAAGGATCTTTCTGAAATTTTGAGGGAACGTCGGGACTGGCCAAAACTACAAGTGATTCAATTTTGGGGGTGATCCGGAAATTTGAGCTAGAGCTCACGAGACACGTGGTTAACATGCTTGTGTGTTAGCACATAAGGGATCCCACTGCCAATATGCCAAATATGGTAATGCCACCCAGCGAACGACATGGTGTTGGCGGAGGTCTGCGGTCTCTGACTGCTTTTCTAGTTTCTTAATGGTACAGCATCATGATCAATCACACAGATACTAATCACAGATGCATCATGCTTAAAGCGTATCTCTTTAGCTGATGACGAACTAAACTCCCACTTACTGACGCAGCAGTGAACATCATTCTACGAGAGTTGTTCGATAAGTAAGTTACAAAACAGCATCATTCTGTCAGTTTTCCAAATATAAAAAGTCCAAAATATACGTTTTGTAGGGAATTTTATACTAAACATGTGCACAACTTTTTCTGACGATGACATCAATATTGTGACGTCATCTGTTCATATTGTTTTCTCCACCAGTAATCAAACGTAACTCACAGCTAACAATCAGCATAGGAATGATAAAATGAATAAACTTAACAAGTTAATGTCGCCTCTTTAAATGCCGAAAATCAGTGTTTTATTTCTTTCAACATATTGACCGAGTTCATTCAAACATTTGTCCCATCCGTCTTCAGACTTCTGAATTCCCGATGCAAAGAACGATACTGCCTGCTGTCCAAGCCACTAACAAATGACTGATTGCACCTTGGTATCTGATGCAAATTTCTGCTCAGCTGGCATTTTCTCACACCATCTTTATTATTGATTTCATAAAACACTTGTTGCTATAGACTGGACGCATATCAGAGTGAATCTTATTTGCATTAAGTATTTTCGTAGAAAAGAAACAAATAATGCCACACTGTTTGTTACGGGATGATCTTAAAAGCAACACCACCGTATTTACAAATGACTCACAGTGACATCATCGTAATAAAACTTAGATTAAATTCCTTACAAAACGTATACTTCAGATTTTTTTTTATATTTGAAAAACTGGCAGAATGCCGCTGTTTTGTAACTTATTTATCGAACGACCCTCGTATATTATCTACATCAACAGAAGCCACAAATCCTGTAACAATTCAGCGTGTGGCAGTATGGTGCAGTGGTTACTGGTTAATTGATCAATAAAGTTGCTCCATGCCGACCACTGCTGGGCCTGATAATGACTAGGATGGGTCTGCAAACAGGTAAACTATCTTGATACATAATTCAGGTAAACTATCTCTCTGTATCAGCCTTCCATCCCTATGAAATAAGTAAATCCTGCCCGTCTGAGTTTACGATAGAGCACATTCACTTGTGTCGAGTGGCACCTGTAACAATGTGTGATCTCATATAGCAGGTGATGCTCTGAGATGGCTGACACACATCTTCTACGCTTAATTTAAATTTCAGCCGAGTGAGAGACTCACCAAGAACACAGTCAACCGTGTCGGTGTGCCGTCGCTCATCCGAAGGTAAATGAATCTGATAGATGAACACGTAGCCGGCGTTAGTACCTGCCCACATTGTAGCCGACTGACTTTGGGCTGTCACACACACACACACAACAGCCAATCATGACAACGGACAATGTCCATCAAACTATCACAAAATGAAAAAAAAGCACAATGGCCCACCGACGTGTCAACAACTTTACCATTAAAGGCTGTAATCTGATCAATTTATAAAGTTAAATTTAGTCACTCTTTCAACCTATGAAATTATTCAGAAACAAAAACCTTCAGTGCTATGATGTTGCTGGTTGGGTGGCCTGCAAAAATTCTGCCACAACAAAAAATACAACTTTGACAAACAACATTCATTTATAACTAATACAGTATGACATTCGACTATTCGAAACTGCCTATGTAGTCTGTTCCCTATAATTATAACTACCAGCTGCAGGTAAAAAACTACAGAAGGTGTTAGCAAAGCACAGAGTACAAATTGTAGACTGAGCAAACTGGTAAAAAAAAACAGACAACTAAAGCATACAAACCATTCATAAGAAAGGTGTCGGCAAAGTACAGCGTTCGTACAATAGACCCGGACACATCGTCAGCAGACCGAGCCTCGACTTGTCGTTCCACGGGTCGTGCTAAATCCACATCATCAGCTGCAGCGCTGCCAGCACCAAGCCGTCCGTGCGCTGGTGATATGCCATCGCCACCCACAATCGTACCAGCACGACGTGGTGATGCCCTGCCACAGACGGAAACATGCATCACCAATGCAACACCATTATCAAATAGGCTCAGAAACAAAACAAAACTGGTGTCTTATTTTTGGCTCACCGGTCGTAACCAACATGCTAACTTTCGGTTCATAATAATCAACCTATCAGAGCTCAGAAAACTCCCGAAAATGATGACATAGCTTGCACAAACACGGCTTGTGCAGTGAACAAACTTACAGTTAACTGTCAATGCTTGTGAAGCCAGGCAACACAAAGCAGACTTCTAATAAAAAATGACAATCAGTAATACAACAGCGGACTCTTACTTAAAAATGACTAAGTGGCTGTATTTACATATCTCACGTTGGCAACGGAAAAAAGTTTACACCAGTTAGTTTCGGTGTCTGTTCTGCTTTTGTCGATCTCAGCAGCACAACCTGAAAAATACTTCCGAGTAGACTAGAATGCCGTTAGAATGACTTACGTTTGTCGTGAGTCATCGTTGGGTGCTGTAGTCTTACGTCGTCGGTCTGAGCGACCTCGGCGTAATCGTCGAAACGATTCGCGCAGTGACTTCTTGAAAGACTTGCGACGCGACATTGTGCTTTCACCCACTCCACTCATCTCTGCAACAGCAGCCACATTACACAAAGTCCATGCAGGTCACAATGTCCATTAGCTGACGCTGATCTTCATTTTCTTAGCCCTGTACAGGACTCAAGTTTACACTGCTATACTACAGATAGTCGGATACACAGCTAGTGCACTGTGTGGTGTGCCTGCATATGGCCCTCTTCATACTGTGCCTATCTAAGAACTACGGAAGGACGGCCAGGCTGAAATGACATAGATTGCTGGTTACATACCAATTGCTGGTTACATACCAAGAGGGTTACCCATCTCCTGACGGTCACCCATACGAGTATGTTCTTCCAAAGTTAGCAACTAAAAATTTTGACATTATCTTCTTACTTCCTTGCAAATTGCATTTTTTTCTCAAAATTTTCATAACTCCTTGTTTTTTCCAGATTTTCAGGAAATTTGAACTTATGAAATTCTGTTAATTAGGCCCTTTGAGCGTAAATATCTCTCTGGAACAGATGAAGATATCGAGGAGTGCTAAACGGCGTTATCAACTACGATCCCTCCTGCACTGAACAAAAAAAATTCAGATAAACTTCGGTCCACTAACAAAGACGGTTAGTTGGCTAATGATTTCCCACTCTCTGCGACAGGGGCTTAGCTAGCTTCTTTTCATATGTTGGCGGCATAATGGCATAATAGTCTAGTTTAACAGCCACTGAAGCCAGATGCCCTTCATGACACCCTAGCACCAGTGTCAAAGCATAACAGTCAGCCAAAGAGACTATGACATACATTTAGAAAAAAAAGTGGAGCTTTAAACACATATGATCCTACTCTGTCATGAAACTCTAACCTTCTGAAGCAGAAATTTAACCCACAATACAGAAAATACTCAAAACTTAGTGCACAGCAATAACAAAGCCAACATTCAAAACACATGCACATACAGATAAATACCAACAGCTTGAAAGCATAACGCTCCGGCCAGACTATGACAATGGCAAAAGCATAACTGGAATGAAGCTAATCAGTGTCTGACCTGCAGGATTCAAAGTGCACTTGGCGTATATAACTCGTCTCTGGACAAAGTCAACAATACCAAGCCCATGCGCCGTGCCAGCGGCCACTCTAAGTACAACAACGTTACCAGCATACACCAAGGCTGGTAATAAAGCTATCAAAAATAACAAATCCAAAGCACAACGTACAAAAGTTTGTTAAATCAACTTACAAAAAACCTAGAGAAAATCAGACCTTCGAAAATGTTAAACAAAAAATTAACTGACTAAAACTGCACAACAAATTCACGAATATTTATGCAAAGCTTCTGCAGAACTAAGAGAAGAAGATGAACATATGTCTTAACTGATAAGTCTTCTACCGATCAGTTACTTCGTTTGAATTGTAACAACAAAAATATATTCAGTTAGAATACTACTACATTAATGGAACCTAACATCAGAACATATTTACAGCTGCCAGCCGGAGTGTAGCGTAAGAGCCGTGCAGGACGCAGGCGGATACATCTGGATGATACACTGAGGCTGAAAGCCCGACTGAAACTCTACATCTCCACCCCTCATTGGCAGAGCGTCGTGACCCTTCCAGACAAAGTTGTCACGATCTCCAATGATGTTCATGCTCACATACCTCATCTCCTGCGTACATAACTGCACTCATGTAAGTGCTGCGTACGGAAAAAAACACCCGCTCTTGTTTCCTTTTATATCTCCGTGGAAAATGTTCCGATTTCCATAAAATTCTCAGCGAATGTCTAAGAGGAAACTAGTAGAAAAGTCACCGGTAGAAAAGTCAAATATTTTTTTGCTACTAGTGACATCACGATGACGTTATATTTCCACGTTTGTAAAGTATGGGTTTCACCGTTGAAGACAGACATTTGATAAAAATGCTTGCGAGTTAGCAAGGGTTATGTAGCCGCAAGTTTGTGCCACAATTAAATATTGATGGGATGAAACTCATAAATAAAAATAATTGACATGACCGGCAGTTTCAAGTCATTTAACTGATAGTGAACAAGTGATCATCCACGCAGTGATGCAGTGTGCATACACCTGCCAGCATCATACAAGTTGAGGATCTTGCACCTAGCCAAGAAGTTAAACCATGGAAACAGCTCAGAATGAAAAACTGCATGATGAATTATCATATTTTTGGGGCCAGTTAACACAATGATCAATTGATGTGTCTTAACATTTCATCAAATGTCTGTCTTCAGCGGTAAAAGCCATAATTTACAAACACAAAAATATGACGTCAGCATGACGTCACCGGTAGCAAAGAATATTTAACTTTTCCACTTTCAAAATACTTGTTTCCTAGTAAACATTCCCTGACAATTTTGCGCAAATTTAAGCATTTTCTACAGAAATATAATAGAAAACATGAGTGGGTGTTTTTTCTGAACACTGTGTAAGTAAGTAAAATAAGTAAAGCCTGAATGTACATAGTGCATAATGTGAAAAAATTAACATCTAATGGGCGACTTCACTTTTTGACTTAGACTTTCCCTGAGACTTTTGCTGAGCCTAAACTTACCTACTTAGACCAAAGTTTGGACTCAGCGAAAGTCTCAGCGATTCGCTGAGTCCAAAAGTACCTACTTAGACTAAAGCTGAGCTGAACTAACCTGGCTAAAGTTGGTTCGATTTGCATGGAAGAGATAGCTTTAGCCCTTAGGGCTTAACTTTCGCTGAGCCTGAATCCACTTCAACTTTTGACTTTAGCTGAGCAAAAACATGGCGACCATTTACAGTCCTATGCGTACAGAGTAAATTAAAGCAGTCTGGTACCAAAAATAAACGCCGTAATGAATATGCAATGACGTCAGATGTTACGTAATTACGTTATTTGCGCGCGCGGCGCAATTAAATAAGCAAGTCCAAGCGTAAATGGTTGATCTATTTCTTGTTAATTTTACCTTTTTTCCACCATTTTTAATCGTTTTGGTCTAAGTCAGTAGACTTAACTTTGGTAAACTTTGGTCTAAGTCAGTAGACTTAGACCAAAGTTTAGTTGAACTGTGGTCTAAGTACAGACTTTAGCGTTCAGCTTTAGCTTTTGCTCAGCGAAAAGGCTCAGCGAAAGTCTAAGTCAAAAAGTGAAGTCGTCCAATGTACTAAGTATGAAGTCAGCATATATCGACAGCATCATGCATCCTTGCAGTTACAAGTTTGTCCTTTCTGTTCTTAAATATTAATTTAGCAAATGAACTTTCGTGGTTTAGGCCATCTGAACAATGCATATGTAACACTGTACAGTTGTGACAAAGCCAAGTAGAAGAAAGAAGAATGCCTAGAAGAAGTGAGTGAATAGTTTTTTCACAGCACATCAGCACAGAAGAAACCAATAGTAACAAACCAATAGCACTAAAAGGTTAAAAGTGGTGACATAGCCCTTAACATGATGCCCATATCAGAGCTACGGAGCATCACCTGCCATATGGGATCCCACAGTGTTACCTGCCACCCAACACAGGTGAACGCACCCCACCTTAACCCCAGACAGATAGGCTGGTACTCGATTTACCTACCCCGGAAGGATGAAAGGCTGAATTGACCTAGGCGGCTGGTTACATACCGAGATGGTTTACCTGCCCACAGGTAGCCACTCATCGCAGTACTAACCGGGCCCGGCGTACAGTAACTTCGTTGATCAAATCAAACGCGCTACCACTACACCACGCCACCAACCCAATGCACAGAATTGCGGCTAATCAGCTGACCTGTTGCCGAGCTTCACGCTCGAACTGCATGACGATGACTTGACCAGCCGTGCCTCCAACCACAAGAGTCTCACTCAGAGCACATAGATACAGCTTGTGGATAGCCAGCCGAGGGTCATCACTGTATGGGTCGTACACTCCCACCTATGATCACATACAGACCAAAGTGTACACACGTACAGCTGCACACACCCAAGTGTACACATACAAGTGTTTACACACAGATGCAGCTTGTGGATAGCCAGCCGAGGGTCATCATTGTATGCATCATACGCACCCACCTACAATCGCATACATCATACAACACAAGCAACTCAACACTTAACTACTGTCAAACTTTCTCAATTGCGGGGTGATGATCTGGAACTCACTATAAAACCCAAAACTCCGTATAAAATACAAATTCTACACCGTGTTTCATCAAAAGAACCGCTTTTTCTTTCTTTCATAATTCACTCAAATGACGATCAATTTTCACGAAATTTTTACCAGTTCTAGCTGAAGAAATACCAATTCAAAGTATTTTAACAAATTCAAAGTATTTGAACAAAATGTGATTGTTGATTAAATATTCTTTGCTAGTCATGACATAATGCTGACGTCATAATGTGTCGTGAGTACAAGCTTGCCTGTCTCGACTGGTTGTCTGTTGTTGACATAGCTATCCTGTATTGATGGTGAACTTCATCTGGTTTACTGATGACAAATTGTTGGAGTTTTACCATAGCAACCACAAAAATCGAACAAAACAATCGCTTTCACACACTTGTGGGGATAACTTTTACACCTTTCAGCAAAACAGTGCACCAGCACACTCCGCTTACGAGATGGATGAGTTTTTGGATAGCAAGACACCTGATTTTATGCCTCCATGTTACCAAGTTTTCATTTTTCATTCAACATTTTTCATTAGTGCACCAGATGAAGTTCACCATCGAAGCAGGGTAGCAGCAGACAGCACCAGTCGAGACAGGCAAGCTTGTATTCACGACACATTATAACATCAGCATTACATCACGACTAGCAAAGAATATTTAACCAACAGCCACATTTTGTTAAAATAATTTTAATTAGTATTTCTTCCGCTGCAACTGGTAAAAATTTTGTGTATATTGATCATCATTTGAGTGAATTATGAAAAAAATAGGTGTCCTTATTTATGAAACACCATGTATATTCTAGGGTTCATAGGCGATACTAAATAAAAATGTTTTAAGACTACATTTAAAAGTCGAGTATGTGGCAGTGTGGCAAATGTCAGCATGTAGTTGATGCCAGTAGTTAATGCAGTGATGGAAAAAGCTCTCAAACCAAATGCTGCCCACGTCTGCAGTATGTTAAAATGGCCATCTTGTGCCAAATGAAAGTGTAATCCGCCAGTGAGGTGTCTCAACCATCTCAATTAATTAAGTATTCTAAGAATACAAAAGATTCAAAATCAATTGCTGATACTTTGTAAAACATCTCAGAAATACAAAAAATACTAGTGCCAACAAGAGACAACGATCAACCTTTCTGAAGGGCGGCCACTCTTCATCAGCGTCGATGTCCGACATGTCACCACGGTAATAGCCACCAAACATGTCGGCTGTTGTCAGCTTGTAGAGCAATTGAATACCGGCCGACGACACATCCCAGAATCGCACTGAGCCATCCTCATGCCTTGCAGCACACCGACATATAATGCAACTTAAACATATTAATCATATTAATCAGCCGCCCACTGCTCACCATATCCAGTAACGTTATGTTGGCACTTGTCAGCTCGTACAGCCATCAACTTATCACAAATGCCACAACTGCAGTCAGCCATACTCACACCTTGATACAAAAGACAAAGTCCGTTGTGTGGGAGCTCATCCCCTTGGTGGCACTTTAAGCTGGCGAGGGCGAAGCCGGCGCAATGGATTTACCTGCCCGCAGGCAGTCACCCAATGCAGTGCTAAATCCAATTAAGCTAGCATACAGCCCAAGTTGGTTGGATGGCTGGCTCAAATTAACAGCCAGCGCCTTTAACCGACTGGGTCAGTATACCAGCAGTCCTGACCACAGGGGCTACTGTTGCGCAGAACTTGCCATTTCTTCCCTAGCGATGGTCGTAACCACCGCCAGTACTCATTTTACCATCCCACAGAGGGTAGAAGGCTGAGTCAACCTAGCTGGCAGGCTTCGCGCCAATATGGTTTACCTGCCCGCAGGCAGTCACCCATCGCAGTACTAACCGGGCCCGGTGTAGAGTAACTTCATTTCAGCCGAAACGCGATACCAACTACGCCACCAACCAACCTTGACAGATTACCATAATTATAAGTGTACACTATTTACAACATCTCAGCTTAAATAGCTGTTGGTCCATAATATATAGGATTATTACTATACACGTAAGAGGTCAACAGCTTGCATAGTACGGATGACACTTGCCACAGTGAATGAGTGAGTAGTTTCTTAATAGCACAGAAGCACATAGAAAGCCATTTAATGCCACGAATGCCAAGAAACGCAGTGAACCATCTTCATGATATGTAATCAACCACAACGTAATAAATGTTCCTCCACAACTTGCAACAACTCACTACTTCGACTGCTTGTTATATTTAGTCGTACTGTAGCAGACCAAAAATTGGTAAAAAGAACAGTTAAGCTGCCTTTACTGCTGTGCACTCCCGTAAGCAGGGAATGAACAAAATTCGACATTGCTAAACTGATGATTTTTAGAACACAATGCAATACATTTGAGTGAAAGGTAAAAGGTAAAGATCGTGAATTTGTTTAGCACATCGTTGTGAACACACCCCTAATGCGCTTTCGTCACTAACCAGAGCTGCCTGCCGCACGGCCACCGTGTGCAGCCTGCAGACACAGGCTAGTGCACCGGCCGGTTAGGCAACCCCAGTCAGCTGTACCAAGGTCCCCAACTTCCATAACCCATATAATGGGTTACTACTCATTTAACCGACCCCGGAGGGATGGCAGGCTGAGTTGGCCTTGTTGGTTGACTGATAGCGAACGCTTAACCCACAAAGTGGTCAACTGGCCATCCGTCAGTCTAGCGCAGGATGGGGAAAGTTTGCCGGCCAGGACCGACATTCTAACCACTATGCTACACCACCAAAGTAGTGCAAAGGCAAAAAAGTTTCTAACAATTAGTAATTTACATGTAACTAACTAGCTAGCACAATGTCCAAACAGAGACAAAAATACAAATGAAAACAGTACTGCATTTACCCAGTGATGAGAAGTTCTCTGTTACCAACACTAGGCACCAGATTCACTCCACCTTGTATCGGCCAATCCTGTACGTATCACAGATCAAATGTCAGAAATGAATTTATAATGCGCATCCTCACAAAAAAAATCTCCAATGTGCCAGACACACTAGCACTGCGAGAACGGACGGATTGATGTATCTCAAGACTGGCTTTGATGTAAAACCAACGTCATTAGACTTCGGTAAAACGGTGACAAAGAAAAATTAACAGTTAACAGTAAACATGACTTTGTTTAACAAAATCAACAATTTTGTGATCATCGAAAGCCTTGAAACAAGTCCTTGAGATATTCAGCTACACTGTGTCCCCTTTATGGATAAAGACAGCAAATATCTATGATCAAACACAAGCTCCGCCTACTGCTGTGGTGTAGCCAATGAGCTGTCGTTGTCCGGTGTCACTCATTTTATCCCACAGTATCTGCGGCACGTTGCTGACGTGAGCCGTGGCTGTGATAGCGCTACAGTGAAGACTAGCCAGGTACGGCAGCTGGTAACATGGCCAGCTGTCCTTGTGTAGGTCTACAGCTACCAGCTCTTCCTCAGTTAGTACCACCAACGTGTGCGGGTCGTCATAACCTAAACACCAACGACGTCAAGATGCACAAACTTTTAAATGACGTATCGGCAGCTAGTGTTCAACGTAAGTTTCAACTTGTAAAAAAACAAACTGGAAATAGAAGTCAGCCTGATCTGTGAGTAAATAGTTTCTTAATGGCACATCAGCACACAGAAAAATATTTACGTCATAACAATGCTAACAGTAACTGCCTACACAAATAATATAGCACATACAAGAAAAACAAATGGCAGGAACTATAAATCGAAAAAAACGCTAAGTAAATAAATGCAATGCTGTGATTGTGATGCTTTGCTAAACATATCTGAAAACATGCAGAAGCTACACAGAAAAAGATAAAAAAAACTGGCGAAAAACCGACATCATTAAGCTACTTAAAACAATAACAGAAAAATCACAGCTGATTATAAAAGTGAGTTTGTTTAATAATAATACGAACAATTTTGCAACCGTCAACACTGAAAAATAAGTCTCTCTGGTAGTAGAAATGAATCAGACAGAGAAACCTGCAGCATCTCCAATGGAGTGTGACAGCCGGCGCCGTCGGTCAGCATCGCAGATGACAAAGTAGTCGATGACTTTGGACGAGAAATCAAACACGACGTGTTTCTCGCTGTGCACTACCGACACCGTGTGACGATCTCCGTAGCTTGCACGTGGCATGCCTCCGGCAAATATACACATCGGCTCTTTGCTACAGCATTGCACCCACCAGCATCGGCTAGCTCAAACAGTGCTTTTCACATAGTGCTGCAGCACAGCACCGAGGCAACACGATAATTTCATCAACAAAGTGACTCAACACCAGGCCTGGTTGGTTGGTACCATGATAAATGACTGTCTGTGGGCAGCTGAACTATCTCTTCTTTTTCAGTAAATGGTCAAACTTCAACTTGTCGAAGACTCCAGACAATTTACAGACTCGATACAGTACGAAGCCAGCCACCCAGGTAAACTCAGCCGTGCATAACCTCAGTGATTAAATGGGACAAGTACTAGCAAAAGTTGGGACATAAACAGGCACTTATCTATCATCTGGCATGGTGTTTGGCAAAAAAGACAGTACTGCACCATAGGCCTTGTGGCTCGAGTTCTTTTTTCCTCACAATGACAATCCACAATAACCATGCTAAGCGAGTGAGCAAGTGAGTGAGTAGTTTCTTAACGGCACATCAGCACAAAATAGGCCATTCGGTGCCATACATGGTTAAAATTAGTTAAAAACAGTTAATATATGTATTAAAAGCAAAGTTAAAATACTTGTTAAGATCAAGGCTATTAAGCTAATGTAAAAACAACATTATATACGATTGTAAAAGTTGATATCTTTAACATAAGCGATGATGCTGCGAGATGCAACATCTTCAAAAACGTCCTTGAGTGTGTCCACTTCAAAATATCTCTCACGTGCTGCACTGTAATGGGTGCAGTCTACCAAAATGTGCTTGACTGTGAGCAGAGGATGGCAAGCTGCACATACTGCTGACCAAAGTCATGGTTCGATGAAAAATAAACACGTTGCACAAATGTTGCTATTTTTTTACCAAAAGAAGAAGCTGATAATATACCAAGGTTCCCTATAAAACATAACTTCTGTGAGACACTATTACTTTACATCTAATTACAGTCTACCTTCAACACGAGTTAAGATTCTGTTAAAAAAACTTTTGCAACATCAGTTCTGAGAAAAATGTATGATGAAATGCAATATCTAATTAGATTGTACGCTTTGATTCAACTAATCGGTTTGCCAAAGAAGAAAAGTGCCCAAAAAATCCACAAAGAACTCACGTCCTTGTAGACTTCCAAACAATCTTACTGATTGACTTGCATGGAAAAGGACCTAGAGCACAACACACAATGCCGAGAGAATTACAACAAATACGCAGACACCATACTTTTACTTTTACTGCCTCGGTATGATTAATGATTAATAAACCGTAACCATTATTAGATTACAAAACCTACCAATGGTGTAGTGAAACAGAATGATCAGGAGCAACTGCACCCTAAACTTCGACCTTCTTGTCCAAAAAGTTGTGCCCCAAAATACAAAATTTAAAAAAAATTAGCAGCAAAATTAAAATACTGAGCATCCATACCTTCGTCAAAAATTTGTAGCCATCTATTGAAAAATTGCAACTTCCTGTCCCAACCACCAACAAGCAGCACTTACCATATGGCGTGTTCTCTTGTTCTTTTGGCCGCAGTGAGCTTGCTGTATTCCAGACGATGTAAGAGCCATTACCATGGCAACTGATAAATTCTTTACCATTTGCGATAAATGTAAGTGAATCCAGTTGCTGCAGTCATACACAAATACATGCAGATAATAATGACAATAATAATCTAGCTTATGTATAACAACAGTTATGTCCAAAAAAAATTTAAAAGATGCAAATTCACTTCATATCCAAACACTCGTATGAGATGACAGTTGGCAAATTGAAACTGTCATGTCAATAATACAATAATATATATATATATATATACATATATATATATATATATATATATGTATATATATATATATATTGTTATTAAAAACGATGATAAAGAGGCAACATCTCAGACAGCAGTAACAGAGACAAACACTTAAGTAATGCTTGCTAGAGCAAAATAAAAGAAAAAAATTAGACTAATAAATGCGAGTAAACAATGCTGTAATAATAAAAAGTCTGTTGTTCGTACATAAAGCACAAAAGTTAGCAGCACTCGAAATGTACAAACAGACGCCAAAACTTTTCATTTCCGGATTGCAATCCACAATATTGGATGCATATCGGTACCGCAACTGTGACCTGAATCTGCACCAATAAAATCTGGTAAAATCTAACGGATCATTTCAGGTTTCAGGAGTATCACAACCCATCCAAAAAAGTACACCAAACATCTGCTCATAACTTAATGTTATGACTGCTGGAGCTTTGTAAAACAATAAATCTGAGCCAATGCTTATGAGATGCACGAGAGCCTATAGCAGTTTCAGTTTGCAGACAATCTTGGTCTATCTCCACTCATTTCACCGCAATTCACTGTTTTGCAGAAAAAAATCGCCAAAAAATCACTAAAAACCAATATTTTTAAGGTTCAAGGTCATTCAAGGTCATCGATGTTGACATTCCTAAAAAGCTCGTCGACAGTGCTTGTTATGATAAGCAGTATGTCTGTGCCTATCTGCAACCATTTTCACGTTAGACAAGCCAATAGCGGTAGAATAACATCTTTTAAGGGGGTGCCACTCTTTTGCCCCTCGTTCGTGGGGACAATTTTCACTCAGCGGCCTGAAATTCTGTCACGAAATACTAGAAACTCTAAGCTATCATATGGCGAAAACTTGAAGTCTCCATCTCACCTGGTCTTGGAACAGTACCAGGACGTGACGGACACCAAGACGGACAGACAGACAGAATTACTGTAGCTAATACGCGCTAAAGCTATGCCAGCTATTGCGTATAAAAATCACTGAAAATACATAAAGGTGATAAAGATAAAAAAGAAGATTAAAAAAATGAAGTAAAAAAACCTGAGCTACCTGAGCAGCATTGTAGACCTGATCAGCTTTGTTTTTCTTACAGTCCCACAACACGATCAGTCCACGGTTGTAACCAATCAACAGCTGCAAATATACAGACACATAGCCATGCACATGTTTATAAACACAAGTGGTAAAATAACCACTTTTAAGGAATACTCCTCTTTGACACCCAAGTGTGCAGGCCTTCTTAAACCTAGGAGATTGGGACTTAAAACTACTAAAATCAATGTTTAATGCTAAAAATTTCATTCCGAGGTTGTCTTAGTCTATCTCCAGCCATTTTGGTGCAATTCACTCTTAAAGTGTGTGTCGCAGCCCGAAATCGCGAAAAATTCACTAAGACCTTTTATTTTAAGGGTTCAGGGTCATCCATGTTGATAGCCCTAAAAAGCTCATCACCAGTGCTTGCTGTGCCTATCTGCAACCATTTTCATGCTAGGAGAGCCAACAGCAGTTATAAGAACTTATTATGGGGTACCCCTCTAATGCATTCGTTCACCCAGAGGCTCAAAATTTTGTCACAAAAAAACCTGAGTGCTTAAAGCAGCCCAGAGTGAAGATTTTGTGATAGTAGCTTGCACCGTTTTGATACAGATCAAGGGTTTGACAGACAGACAGACAGACGGAGAGAGAGACTCCTAGACGATGGCTAAGATGCGTGAAACATTCTGCTGTCAAGCGTAAAAATACTTGTAACTTCTAGTTTGAATACTGTACTGAACTGCAACATCTAGACCACTTACACATTTTTTGCTCAACAAGATAATATAACTAGAATAATTTGTTGGCCCACTGCTGACACATTCTGCAGCTGTATACTGCATTGCACAACCCTAGCCATAACCCTAACCCTAATCCTAACTGTAACATTTTGAGCTCAAAATTGGCTATGGATAATGTTCATGGCAATTCTGGTTTTTCTACACCTTTTCATTTTCCAATTAGAAACAGACTGACAGGTTGACTGATGACAGAGGTAATAAATGAGCAAGAGTACTGCAAGACCCATTATGCAGTCTATTGGAATAAATGCACCATACTGCACCATAGCTAACTTTGTGCTTCGTATCACTGCGGTTATTGCAACCATAACATTTACACCTTAGTGAAATATAGCTTATGTAACAAATGAAAAGTAAAACCAACACTACTCAGCTACAATGAAAAAAATGAAACAGTCTATTACAACAGTTGTTTTCAATAAGTCTGGCCCTGTATCGGTGGTCTAGCAGTGTAAAAACTGGTGCCTGGCTGAGGGCTAAAAACAGAGATCAGCGCCACCCAATGGGCCTTAAGGCTCGGGAAGAACTTTGCATTTTATGCTAGTAAATTGTGAAGCACATCAAATGTAAAAAAGATGAAACCTTTTCCAGATGAGATGGATGTTGCAGAACGGCCTCAACGGCTCCAGGATTCACACGAAAATCAGTGGGAGCACTAAACACGCAGGCACAACAACAGGCACTGTGAGTTTAGATGTTACCAAACATACCAGACAGTTACATACATGTGCAACACTGAGATGGTTTCACATGTACAGCTAGCTATACACACTTTTAATTTTTAAGTGTGTTCCATAAGTCAGCCAGCAAGTGAGTAATCAAGCATATCAGAAGATGCAGGGCTATTCACCGTCATCAAAATGCTTGAAACGCTGGACATAGAAAATAAGGCATGCGTAAGGTTGCATCGATGTGTACACCATCTGAACAAAGACTGACACCGTGACTGTTTACTTGCAGCTGAGTGAATCACTGGCACTACCACAGTGCTTAGAAAGAAGGCTGGCACTGTGCCAATCATCAGTGTTATTAGACTGTGTAAATCATTGGCATCTACAAATATTTCACTGATAATCCCACTACTTTGTCTTTTGTACGACATGCTGCATTATTCACACCTTTATCACCACTGATGCCATTAACAAGTAACTTCTTATCATTCATACACAGACATTTGTGACCAAAAGGCAAAATCACAGCTTCTGTTTTAAGGCACACCTAAACAAAGGCTTATCCAAACAGTGAGTGAGTGAGTGAGTAGTTTCTTAACGGCACATCAGCACAAAATAGGCCATTCAGTGCCATACGTGGTTAAAATTAGTTAAAAGCAGTTAATATATGTATTAAAAGCAAAGTTAAAATACTTGTTAAGAT
>Ga0209367_1002294_pt1 | contig 25093 bp, 11 predicted proteins | sample WorMetLIZISLAND2_FD_187412 | JGI IMG/M metagenome (GOLD analysis project Ga0209367, IMG submission 187412) | Marine gutless worms symbiont microbial communities from Max Planck institute for Marine Microbiology, Germany - Olavius geniculatus... ... | reverse complement strand
CCATTCTTACTATCGCTGCCCACCGCTGCCCTAGATAGGCAGCGGTGGGCAGCGATAGTAAGAATGGCGTCAGACACCAACGGGCATTGAGCCCACGGTTGTCGATGATGATGATGATAGGCCTACATTTTGGTTGGAGCGTGCCCTGAGAGACACATGAAGTGTTGTTGTCGAACTGTGCATTCAGCTGGCACGGACAACATAATGCGAGCGATCGCGGACAAGATGCAGGAGTTGGCGCGCAGGAAAGAAGAGGAAGAACGACAACGCCAGGCGGCGGCACGAGACAGTGACACTCTGTCGACCATCGTGATGCCTGCTCCGCCAGCCGACCAACTCAACCGACAGAGACCCGACTCGCAGCGCCAGGTCGGGACGAGGACCCGGGTACAGGCGGGGACCCGGTCCGGCGGTGATGAGTCGAGGGTCGGCGGTCGGGAGGGGCAGCTCGGTGGGTGGTCGGCCGAGGGACAGAGAACCTCCGGGTGTGACGACGACGACGACGACAGCAGCGAGGAGGAAGAAGAGGAAGAGTCTTTGGACAACAACAACACAGGACGACGACATGTTGTTGCACGCACCTCGACGCACTCACTGCACAGCACGCTGACGCCGGACGACAGCCAGACCGACAGTTCACTAGCACTACAGAAACAACTACACAACGAACTGCTCATTACTGCTGCCGACAACACGACAAGACGATCCATTGTTAGCCGCGCTACTGTCATATAACCGCGACTGACTAGCCTACAGGGTGGCCCTGCTAAAGTGAAGCCACTTATATTTATTTTTTTTTGAATAGCTTCGTGAAACATTGGTTGCTTTTAACAATTTTTGGCATGCAACATTCTGAAGAAACTTGACGTAAATGACTGTAGTTTTGCCCACCCCACTGCAATACTGTCGCTACAGTATCTTGTGAAATGCAGAAGTCGTAGTTTTGTAGTTTAGCCGTGTACATTTTTTTCAACAATGAATTCAGTGAATGATAGCTATTAAAAAAAATAAAAGTGCCTTCACTTTAGCTGGGCCACCTTGTATAACTCCGTCGTGTAAAGAGAGCGACCATGGTTTGCGTGGGAAACTGAAAGCGTTCGCAGTTGTGTTTTGGCGATGTTTTGTGTCCTGATTTTACGGACTTGCAACCACCTGATTGAAAATGTTTTTTATAAGTTTTTACGCATGGACCGTTTGAAAAAAAATGTGTAGGAAATGTTTTAAACTCACGATGATGCGTAAAATAAAACGCGAAATATCTGCTGAACACAGTCTGAACGAAGAACAGTGCCGGATTTATGCACGTGCAAGCTGGCCAGTGCCTCCGCAACCAAATAACATTTTAAAATTAAAATTTTAAGTAGGCCTGCGCTAGTTTCATTTATGGAAAAATCATTAAAAACCATCCAAGAATTGAAAGAAAAATCTTTCAATTAGATACCACCTAGCTTGAACATATGACAGTGGCGCATTTTCTGACCTTAAACGATGTACATTGTCATCAACTCTCAACTGTCAAAATCCGGGTGTGAGTTTAGAAGTCAAACTGCTTGATTTTTTGCGCCATAATCCGCGGCTGATTTGTTCGGTTCGCCGTTTGGCTGAACGATGTAACACGTCTGTCTCAGTCATTCAACGTGGTTAGTTGTTCTACGCGGAGCGCGGGTAGTTTGGTGATGGGTGACCGTAGCGTGTGAGAGCTAAACGCAAGGGCATTTATCGCTTCCTCATTGAGCCGTTGCAGCAAGTCCTTGACTCGTCGTTTTTATCTTTCTTCTTTCCTGGTTAATTTTTACGCGCGAAAGCAGCTACTGCTTTCAGCGCGTCTTAGCCATCGCAATTCTGTCTGTCCGTCTATCTGTCGGTCACACGAGTGGATCAGTCAAAAACTGGGAAGATAGGATTACCAAATCTTCACCGTCGGCTGCCTGGAAGACTAGTTTCAGGAACCGTAAAGCTTTTCCATAAAATCGAAAAGGGTCACCCCGAGCGAAGGCGCTAAATGAGAGGGGGTTGGCAAAATTTGCATTTTGGCCAATAAGTCGCTGTATCACAGGCTGCGCGGTAGCGCCAGCCCTGTTGTAAGGGTGACCAGCCATTTCAATGGGAAACTCCAAAATTTGACCCCTCGTATTTCCCAAACCCCTTAATTTTTTCCACACCAAAACTTGCACAGATGATTACGTCCAGCATATCTCCTGATGTGCAAAATTTGGCGAAAATCCGTTTACGGGGGGCTTCCCCACAAATAGGTGAAATATAACGCTTGCGCAACTTTTTGTGCCTTCCCTTTCCTTCCCTTCCCTTTCCTTTTTTTTCTTGCCGTTCTCTACAGGAAAAACGACTGAACTGATTTTAACGCACGATGGCTCATATGACGCGGTTTCGCGCAAGGAAGTGCCTTTTGGGGGTTACAAAATTTAAATTCAACATTTTTACCTATTTTTTCACAAAGATATGAAAAATTACAATGGAGCCTATGGGGAAAATTAGACAATGCTTTAAACTGTCATAACTCCGGCTGTGTATAAGATAAAGTCGTAATTTTTGGTTCTAGGGTACGGTTTTCGGGGTTGACCAATTTAACGGTGTCATTTATATTTACCCCTGATCGACCCCCGTTGCCATGGCAACGAATTTTGGGACAAAATTGGCTATAACTCAGCCCCGTAAAAGATAATTGCACGCTGTTTGCACCTACCCCCATATATTCGGGGCCGGACTATCTGATTTTGTCATTTAAATTTTTCTCCTGGCGACCCCTGTTGCCATGGCAACGAATTTTGGGACAAAATTTACTATAACTCGGTCTGTGTGAGAGATATCTGCAAGATCTTTGCGTCTATAGTGGGGTTTTCGGGGATGGGCCATCGAATGCTGCCCACAGAATTTTTTTCTCTGAGCGACCCTCGTTGTCATGGCAACAAAATTTGGGACATAATGGGTTAGAACTCGGCTTACGTAAGAGATATATCGAAGATCTTTGCATCAGATGGGGTGTTTTCAAGATCGGTTTATTTTGACATGGGCAGTGGGCAATTATTCAAAAACACACATATGCACCCCCGCAAAAATCATATGTTAAGTATATGAAAAATCGTTATTATCTAGCAACAAAAAACATTTATACATTTTCTAAGATTGCTATAATTAACTAATCCAGATTATTTCCAACGGCAATAAAACTGCAAATATTTATGTAAAAACTGTTCAGTTTATATATGCTACAGTGTAAGGGTGACATTGTGGTTGTAGATATAAAGCAGCACAAGTCACAATTTAAAAATTCAAACATCACCATTACACAATGTCAGAAGAACTTTGCTGACTGTGTAATGGGAAAGTTTGAATTTTTAAATTGTGATCTGTGCTGTTTTATATCTACAACCACGATGTCACTCTTACACTGTAGCCTATATAAACTGAACAGTTTTTTTTACATGAATCTCAGTAACTGTGCGAGATAGGGCCTAGGTTACTATTAATCACTAATAGGAAGTCGTACACTGGCTCTCGATTGGCGCCAAATTCAGTGACCTTGAATGACCTTCAACGCCAATATAGGGGTTTTATGGATTATTTTGGCGATTTCGGGCTGCGACACAAGTCTATATCATTCACAAGGTGGCGCCACGGAACTATCGTTATGCGATCCAGATAGAAAATTTGGTATTTGTATATTAACTTAGCGTGAACACCCCAATTTTCAGCTAAGCTACTGAACCGGAACTTCTATAGGCTTTCGTGCGTTTCGTGAGCATTAGCTCAAATTTCTTGTCTTTCTAGATCTAGCTAGTGGGTATGAGAAAACTCTTTCAATTGGGTCTTGGGCGTATTCATTTGGCGCCGTCGACTTCGGGACATTTTGGGCCTAAAACGCATTCGGTAGCAAGCTGGATATAAAGCTGATGTAATTCGGGCCAAAATTAACTCAATCCTACCTCGAAGGGCTAAAAAACCTCTTCATTTTACGATAGAGCATTTTGCTCAAAGGTTTGTATGGTGTAGATAAAATTAGTATAGGGTTTGCAATAACCGATACTGATGTTGGCTTAGCACAGACTGGTCGACTCCTGTAGGCCTATCTACTGTATTGTACCGGACTGCGACGTAGTTTAGCATCATTCATTTTGTAATAATTTTCACCGTATATACGTGTTAGCAGACGTGCCCTCTAGGCTATGTGATGTTTACTGCACTGCAGATGTTTTCGATAAGCTTCATATCACTCACGTTTGTATTTCTGTTGTAGGTATGGTAGATTATTGTAGTATTTTTACGCGTCGAGATTTTTAATGAGTGCGCTGGAAGTTAACTGTGAATAATATGTAAATAAGAGTATTACAAACGACTTTAAACCGGGATATTATTTATTTTGGTAGGCCGTGCATCGGTGTACACAAAAGTGCCTTCAAGACAATTTTATATCCACGAGTTAAGCCTAGGCCTACTGCTTTCACAGTCACAGAACGTGACACTCTCTGCATAGGCTACCTGAAACAAATTGCAACACTGTCAGCTTTAAACTAATAAAGTATTATATAATGAAATAAATAACAACAAAATAGCAATAAATGATAGTGGCTCAACGATATGATGATATCATAAATGATTTCACTCGTAACTCCACCCATTCACGCCTAGCGTCCCCCAAAATGGCACACCTACTTTGAGGGTGAATGTCGGCTACAAAATGACTGTATGCAACAAAAATTTCTTTTCCAACATTTGGCGCATTGCGCAAACCCCAAGAAATGGCATAGTGGTAGTGCGCTATGCTGTATCCGGAAAGTATAGCACAGAGAGATGCAGTAATAATTTGTAGGCTTGTAAAACACGAGTTTAAATGTCAGAACGGTCTTCAAGCTAGGATGCATTCACGTGCATACACGATGCATACACGAGTTCAATCTGCTAGACAGACACGCAACGTGCAGGCTAAGAGTAAGATTTTTCTAAACCTGAGTGAGATCACGTGTTTAACAAACAACGTTCTTAATACTGGTCACTTGGTGGTGCGAATACAAAGTTTTTTCTCGGTAATCAGTAAAAGTTCTAACAGCCCGCTGTTGCTTAAACGGAATGTTGTCGAATAAGAATAAAACTGGCGACAGTGGCCAAATTAACTGCACCAAATACCGACGAAGGGAGATCTTTCATAATTTATCAAGAAAATAAGTCCGAGTAATCTTTTATAAATCAATTTAAATCAATGCTGGGTGACTGACAGCTAGCTTGAACCAAGAACCGTGCAAAACTGCATAACAGCTGTTTTTTACAACACTGGAGATCAGTTTCAGTGAGACATGAATTACGATAAGACACAGCAATAAGCCACACAGCTGATCGTAAATTAACGATTAAACAAGACGATTACACGAAAACTTTGATTCAGGGAGAATGTAAAACAAATCAATCATTGACGAAATATATAGTGTACTGGTTACAACAAGTGAACAACCGACGTACCAAAAAGAATCAATAAAAACGTTACCTGATAAACAAGTTGCAGACATCAAAAGACACACTAAGCCATAGATAAGCACAAAAGTAAATAAAAGAGATACTACGCGGCATATGACAGTAAAAACTAGCTAATTATACAGAAAGCATACAGAATAGATGCATCACGTTTAGGACCTAGGCCTACGTCTATGCGATATCATACAATATTATACACAATAACTAAGTGCTCTCGGAACCAGCATAATCTACCGTAGAGTACTAAAAATAGTAAACAAAAATTATAAAAGACAACTAATTAGCAAACAAAATTGAAACTACATCAGAAATAAACTAATCACTCTAACTGTTATTACAAAATAATTACTGGTAGGTTTTGCCTAACTGTTCACAGCAAATGAATAAACAGCATTAAATAAAATTCATCACACAATGATTATGACACATGGTGGACAGCCATTGCAATAAAGACCTAAATATCAAAATAAACAAGCACTGGTAATGCTAATCTGATGACTCACGAATAACAAGTGGCTAGAGACACGGTATATAACCAAACAACAAAAATAAAGACAATTCACACACACACAGTTTTTCCATTAAATTGTACATTCGTGTACATCTTTGCAATTCAGTAGACCTAGCTGTCTGTTTTCGTAATGTTAATAAAAAAATTTAAAGTAAAAATCAAATTTTTGGAATTTCAAAATCCAGAGAGGGGCCTCACTTTTCTCAGTGCACCAGGGTCTCCAAAATTTTAATCTGGAACCGTCCATCAACTAATGCCATTACTTTGGTAGACAAATGTTTCATAATTACGATACTTAGTTCATGAACCCGTGAACTAAGATCGATAAAGAACAGTCAAACTGATCAATCACTAGAAATACGTTCTGTGGAATGAGGTATCTGTCCCATTGCCACGCTATATAGCCTAGCAGCTGCGTATAAGGGGGAGGGTAGGTGCAAACAGCGCGCAACTATCTTTCACGGGGGCCAAGTTGTAGTCAATTTTGTCCCAAAATGCGTTGGCATGGCAACAGGGGTTGGCAGGGGAAAAATTTTAACGACACCATCGGATCGCAGACCCGAAAATAGGGGGAGTAGGTGCAAACAGCACGCAATTATCTTTTACGGGGACCGTGTTATACCGCTTTGAGATCTACATTAGCTGTAATGCAAAATTTTGCAACTTCTGAACGATTGCTATGGCAACAGGAGTCGTTAGGGGGTAAATTTAAATGACACCGTTAGATTGCCCGACCCCAAAAATAGGGGAGTAGGTAAACTCAGCGCACAATTATCTTTTACGGGGACCGAGTTATACCACTTAGACGTAATGCAATTTTTTTCTAAATTGGGGTAAAATAGAGGAAGGAGTTATCAGATTTTTATTCCAAACAAACTGGATCTTACTTTACGGGCTCCGAATCACTGTGCAAAATTTCATCAAGATCGAATCAAAATTGCGGCCGTAGGAGTGTTTACAGACGGACAGACAGAATGACAGAATGACAGAAGTGATTTTATAGCAATGGGACAGATAAAAATACATGCAAATAAACAATGACTGAAGTGATATGTTGTTCTCTCTTAGCTCACACATGATTGCAGTCTTTATATCGACAACAGTAACTTCAACATAACAGTAACAACAACAAGTTCGAAGTAACTACAAATCACCAGATTTGTGTGACCACACATAGAATATGATTGACGGTTGGGCATTGAGCATAGCTGAAGCTCCAGCGAATGCATTACACCTACGTTGTCATTGCAACACTTGTCCACAGAGAGGCCTATAGAAATGAGAGACTGTTCAATCGCACAGTAACGTGTGAAAGCAACTTAACAACAGAAGCAAACAACGATAGTCAAGTATTAATATAGTGTGCTGCAATACTGAGCTGCGAAGTGCCAGCAGTTGTTAACAAACATTCAGCAATACTGTGCTTACATCATATTACACTAGACTAATACGAACACAGAGCTATCGTGAACAGAACAGTTTAACAACAGATCTGTCAAGCACAACAACACTCAGCACTTTTTACGAACACTTTTACCACCACCCTTTTGCAGCTCAAAACTATAATTTACAACATGCACAGAAAACAGAACTTTCAGACAGCACGTCCTCTCTTTCTCGCTGTATTTTTATGAAAGTTTTTGACTGTATTGTTTTTCTGCACAAAGTTAGTTTACTTTTTCTGCAATATACAACTGTGGTCTGTCAATTGTTTATTACCAATTAAAAAATCAACTTGATTCTTACTGAAACTTTCTTCCTTCAGGTTTAGTTTAGTACAAAGTGCTGCCATTAATTGCAATGCAACACAACAAAACATAACTATATGTACAGCTCCACAGTTTGATCTGCAGAATCAGATATGCTAAGGGCACACTTGTCAGATACAGGCGCAGACATAAACACAGGTCGTTAAAAAGTTATCCAGGAAACGACAGAAATTTCTTGAATACATTAATATACCGAGTGGCCCAAAAAACGTCCTGAACATTTGCGTGCGTTATGCAGCGGAGTAGTCCAAATAAATTAGCAAAAAAGCTAGTATGTTATGAGCAAACATCCTCGCATATGTGTAGAAATTTTCGCTTAAAACACTTCTATATCAGCTGAGATAAAAAGCAAAATAATGTTACATATCATCATGAAGCAAATTATGCAAGTGGCTAATCATTTACATTGCCGCTCGTATGCAGGCTACACCAAAAGGTCACAGTAGGCCGAATCATGAATCAACTGATCAGCAGAAATGTGCTGAATAGGTCCTACATTTTCCTTTGCCATTGCTGCTAGACGCTTTTTCGACTGCTGTTTTTTTCTGATTCCGAATGTCTGATGTCGACATCATGCCATTTGTTTCTGATAACATTCCATCATTGTTCACTTGCTGGAGTTGTCTGCAAGATAATGCATGCCTGTGTATTGTATATTATATGCTTCTTTAATTTTCTTTTCTTTTACTTCCTTTTATGTGATCGTGTTTGTGCGTGTTTGCTTGTGTGTGTATGTATGTTTCATTTTCTATGGGCCATGCTGCCTGATAATAAAAGTGATTGATTGATTGATTGAAAGATCTTTGAAGTTCGCAAAATGTTTACGCCTTTCTTCATAGACAAGTTTTTGCAAGACATGCCAAACTAAGTCATCTACTGGAGTCAAATTTGGCAAACGCGGTGTACATTCTTGTGAGCTGACTGAATCTGACATGTTGTCTCGAAAAAAATTTTGAGTTGTTTTGATGCGGTGTGATGAAATGCTGTCTTTACATAATTCGATTATTAATGCGCCTTACATCATTAAGCGGCATTCAGTGGTGTCATTGATGATGTTGCTAAAATTTAAAAGTTAGTAAGAGTACACAATGATCTACAAATGTGCAAAACATAATTTATTTCTATGTAGTATACGCGCCGTTGTAAATACGCAAAGTTCGGGACGTTTTTTATGGGCCACCCAGTATTATGCAGTGTCCCACACAAAAGGTCACTCAATGTTATTTTTCAATATAACTTTTCCCTGATTTTTAATAATTCTCCCATATTTGCATTCAGCAATAAAGTGCAGAAACGGCTGAAATAATGTTGCCACCTCACCTAAAATCTGTTGCCACAATACCGTGTAAAAGTTAAATGAAAAACCATGGTAAATATTTACTGTAATTAAAGTGAAATTATTCTGCATCACTTTCAAATTGAATAGTTTAGGTACGAAAGCTCTGATTTTTCAAAGCTAGTACAGCAGCAGATCTGCAGCAAAGTGGTCGATTTCATTATAAGTTATTCTCACCGAATGTGTGAAAAAGAAATATGAAAATCGATTCACATTTGCCAAAGAAAATGTGAAAACAAAAGTGACACATTTTATAGGACACTTTATAGTTGCATAAGTAAACCATAATCAGAGGAAAAAAGTCATGCATAGACGGAAAAACACTCAACATTCTTCCACAGTTACTGCACTGAGCACTAGCCAAAAATATGAAAAAATTTACAAAATAAATACAAAACTAAAAGTACAAAATATGAAATTTTCTCAATTGAGCAAGGCAAGGTCGAGACTGAAACACTGAACACATCCAGAAAAACAGAAATTGTAGTTTAAATGCCGCTAACATAAATCGGCATCATACATAACATACTACACAAATATCTGACGTGGAATGTGATAGTGAGATTTATGATACCTCAAAATAAAAACGTCACATTTCAACTAAAATACAAGAAATTATACAACTCATTTTTTTGCTTTTATCCAATAAACTTTTTTGCAGTTAGACTACTTTCAGCCAATAGCATCAAAGCACTGACAAGTTATATGAACTAACAGCGTGACGAATTTCAAAAAAGAAATATGACAAATTAAAAGTTTACCAGCGTTTTGCAGGTAGAACTGGACAAAAACAAATACACTGTAGTGATTTCATTGCAGTTATCACAGAAATGCCATCAAATGTCAATAGCCGACACAACTAATAGCAGCCTAGAAAGACAGTGTACAAAAAGGCAACTGCAATGCTGTACAAAAATAACCTGCACACAGCATAGGTGCAAAACTGCATAATAACACTGAAAAGTGACATGTTCTGGGTTATTCATAAAATTTACCATCAAACATCAAGCAGTTAGCAATTTGCATAAAGATTTAAGAACAAGGATAACTTTTATTCTGCTTTCTGTTTAACGGGCCAATTTTTATCTACAGGGTGTGCCAAAAAATGACCCAACTTGTTTTTGTCAGAACTTCATCAAATCTCCACCAGATTTGATAATTTTTGGCACATAGATAGCAAAGATGATGAAATTATGTGAAGTACACTTATTGTAAACCTCACCTAATTTATATCAATGTACTATCATGTTGAAGGCAGATGCTCCAAATTGTTGCATAACGCTTAGTTGTTGTCACCGTAAAAGTTCTAACGACTTAATTAAGCACACGATAAACTAAAACGTGATTTATTTAGCAGAACTATTAGTTTGTGTAACAACATGCTTCCGAATTTTTAGAATTTATGCCCAAAATGTACACTGGCTTAGACGTGATGCCACGGCTGATAGCAGCATTTACGATCAACTGATCAATATCACAGCACTCATTCATGGATTAGATGTGTTTTGAGCTCATAAGTCAGCTAAATTTTGTTGTCTGCTACTTTCTGCACAAATATTTAATACCACAAAAAAATTAAATCACGGGACACCCTCTGTCAAACTGATAATGAAAAGGTGACCGATCTGATACTGTTAATCACCACATAATGTAACAATTTGGAGCATCTGCGTTTTACACGGTAGTGCGTTGACATAAATTAGGTGAGGTGGACAATGAGTGCACCTCACAAAATTTCATCGTCTTGGCTATAGGTGTGCCAAAAATTATGAAATTTGGTGGAAATTTGACAAAGTTCTGACTAAAACAAGTTGGGTCATTTTTGGCACACCCTGCAGTTACTGTAAACAGAACCCCAAAAGTAAACTTTTGGAAATTGTTGGAGTATGACTTTCCCCGAACAGACGTAAACTGCCATTCCATTTGTCCAGCCAACAGTTGTTACAGCACTAAAAAATTCAGAATTAAAAAGTGCAACAAAAGTGCAAACAAGTGCACATACAATAATGATACATTACACGAAGCATAGTCAGCAGGCAACTAACTTGGACAACAAAAGTGTTGAAAATTCATCATAATAAATTATAACTAAAAAGCAGTCAGAGCCCGCACACCTCCGCCAAGGCAATGTTGTTCGCTAGGTTGCCACCTAGCGAACACATTGTTCCATCTTCGGCACCATCTTCGGTTTTGCAGCGGTTTCCCTTATGCCCCTTTTAACGCAATGGTAACGAAAATTTCAAAGTGATCCAGAATCCAGGATTCCTTCCAGATCACCCCCAAAATTGAATCACTGGTAGTCTGTGCCATTCCCGACATACCCTCAAAATTTCAGAAAGATCCGTCTATTACTTTTTGAGTTATCTTGCTGACACACAGACAAACAGACAAACAAAGTCTGGCAAAAACATAATCTCCTTGGCGGAGGTAATAAATTCATCAAATTACAACATTCATTTCATAAGTTACTGACGTTTCGATTGATTAAGTTATAAATATAGCTCATTAGTCACTGTTTCAACCCATAACTTGACTGCAACACAGTTACACAGGTGCATGATCAGTTAATAAGTGGTGCTGATGCTGATATACCTGGCACTGGCAGAGAGGTGGGGGGAGACAGGAAGGGTCATGTGCGACGCTATGGTATGCCACATCACGAGTCTTGTGCATACATCCATTTGTCTGCATGTCCATCCATCCATCAACTGACAGCACCAGTTGAGACAAGCAAGCTTGTCCAGTGACACATTATGACGTCAGCATTACGTCACGACTAGCAAAGAATATTTAATCAACTGCCATATTTTGTTGAAATACTCTAAATTAGCACTTCTTCAGCTACAACTGGTAAAAATTTCAAGAAAAAATAAGTTGTTTTCAACAAGTCAAAAATATAAAAAGCCGTAAAAAATCCGAAATTTGTGCGAACGTTCCCCGGGGCAGAACTAACCAGTGTGTCAATTTTCAGCTCTAATGTCAAGGATCAAGATCACCGTACATTGAAAATGATGCATACCTCTCATCATTTAGCTAAGCAAAACAATAGTAGACTGACGTTCAACGTAACTAAGTGCTGTCTAACAGGTAGACGGACGACTGCATAATATGATGACACGAGGAGGCCGACACAGTTAGAAGCCATTCTGTGTTCGGCCGGTTTTCTTGCGAGTGGCTCTGCTGTTGACTGGTAAAGACTCGAGGCGTGTAGGCTTGCGAATGCAGTCATCATAGTCGACGGGTGATGCAGGTTGCGCTGCAGCCGTGGATAGTGTGTCGGTGTACGCACGTCTTGACGCCGAACCATTCAACGCTCCCGCACTACCAGCTACCAACACGTACACGTCAACAATGTCAACACTGGCGCACTGATCTACATCATCCTAGCCAGACACCAGTTCACACTGCATGACCGCGAATACAGGGCTAGTGCATTGTGCAGTGTGCCTCTAGCTGCTGCTTTGGTGGGTACTCATTAAGTCTACCCGCGAATCGACGGCCAGGCTGAGGTGACCAGGATGGACGAAGAGAGATGGTTACTGCTCTGCCAACATGAATCGACCTGTGAAATACAAAAAGTTGCCCAAATGTATCAGCCACAGTCAACTGACCGTGTCTCACAACATTTTCACAGCCTAACATTTTTATTTTACATGTAATTATGGTCTAATTACCGCCATTTGCAATTCTGCTAATTCTTGTTGCTAAATCTGTGCAAGATTTTAATCAGGCCTGTACAACATTTTAGGCACGATTACAGGTAACAAAAAATACTAAAAAACCAAAAAGCACGGCCATTTTACAACCTTGTTTACTGCTTGGATCTAGGTTGACATGACAGCAATGTGCAGAAAAAAGCTTGAACAAAAATAACAGGAGAAACTCTAGGTACAAAATTCACACTAAAGTTGATGTTTCAAATAACAACTCACAGTACTGGCTGCTGTGCAGCAGTTCTTCGGCTCGACTGCTGCGGAAGTAGTTCTGAGCTAGCTGCTGCTCTGAACTATCATTCAGTCTCTACAATCAACATATCAGAATACCATCAATATAATAATAATAATAATAATAATAATAATAATAAGTGAAGACTTATATAGCGCACTATCATTTCGAAGAAATCTCTAGTGCGCTGAATGCATTATCAGTACATCTGAAACAAAAATGATTTAAGGAAACGTTTAAAAGAGTCCAGATTGAGTGTGTGATCATTCAGGTACGTCGGGAGACTGTTCCAAGCTGACGGGCCAGCGAAAGAGAATGCCCTTCTGCCAGCTGTTGTAAGTCTGTAAGTTAACGAGGAACAGCAATATAACTAGAGGCATCTGCAAGGGCTGGCAATACTTGGGCTAATGAGGCATCTCAAGATGTCATTAAGTCAAGGGTTGCTCACAGATCGTATTTGTGTCTAGTCCAGATATCTGTTGCAATTGGAAACAGAACAGAACACCGTGCAAAAGTGGCAATCAAGTTATTACAAGGTAGTGCAGTTAGGGTACAAAAACCACGAATATGTACGTAGTAAACGTCTGCTAAAATCATAATCAAACTTTTGTACCATAAGAAAAACATTAATGAAACATTTTAAATTGATATCTGCTGTATATGTATAACCATAGTCAAGTACACTTAAATTTTACAAAATAATGCAACTGAGTTAGTTCTATGCACAAACAGTGAAAAATGTTGATATCTGCTATCAGAAAAAGCACAGTCAGTGACCTGGATATAACGATCTTCAGACTGGAGATCATCAATGAGTTCACTGCTACGACTGCGAGGCATCTCCTTCTGTGCTGCTGTCAACCGAGCACCAGCTGATACATCATATCCAACTTATATTCACATACACGACAACTTCTCACACAGTTACAACCAAACAGAAAAGCAATATTAAACTAACTGCAAAAGGCATGGCAATTTATCAACAAGACTGCAGTAAATTTTTACTGCATTTTGAATATGGGAACGTAGAAGAAAGCAGAAGTTACTGGCGATTAACTAGTGTGCCAGTCTTCAGTTTAAAAAATCGATGATCAAAGTCACCAAAAATCAAAAACCTGTAGATAGTCGTACCTAGCACAGACGTTCACCTAGAGGTGGCAAATCACAGGCCAGCTCAGGCAAACAGGCGCTCCAGCGCTGACTGCAAATTAGGCCAAACGACTATTAAAGTCCGTTTACTACTGCCACCTAAAACCCTTAGCGACTGGATGGAGGGCCAGGCCACGCATAAAAAGAATCGTTATACAGTCGGCAAAATTTGCTGACATAAATGAGCATTGTTGAAGTTACTTGAAAATGTAACAAAGATCCGGTTCTTTTGGTATAGAATAAACGTACGGGCGGGCGGAAGCTGGGTCTTTTCAAAGGTGAGTTTGGGCAGCGTCCAACACTGGTTGTTCTCGTCCCAGATGGACTGGGCTCGGATGCGCTCCTGGTTCACGTAGTTACAGTCTCGGCGTATCAGCGGATGCACTCTCTCAACGAATGCCTGCAGCCACTGCATCTCCTGCTCCTGCTTGCGTATCGTGTCCAAGTAATCGATGCGGTCAAACTCAAACTCCGACTGAAGATCGCGAATTTCCCGCTGAAGCGACTCGCTCTGTACCAAAATGACTAGTAAGTAAGTAAGAAAGAAAGAAAATGAGTAACACACAGTACTTATTAAACTATGTGACAAAGCAGCATAAAACAGGAGAAAACTCGAAGAATATAACTGAAAGATAAAAAACAACAATAATATTTGACACAAAATAACACCGTAGCTGACAAAGCAAACCAATATTAAAACGTATCACAAATGTTCATGGCATAGATGGCATCACATCTGTTAATTACAATCTACGCAATGTTAATCGATACAAAATAAAATAGGGATTTAAATATAAACCACAATGATGACGACGATGACGACTGTTTACACAGATTACTGGTACAGACAAATAAAACAAAATCACGCCCTCGTGCATGAACTGCAGGCTATCAGAATGCTAAATATAGGAGTAGACAATAATAAGCATAATAAACCCAAACCAAAATTTCTCAACTTCTTAGGAAGACAGTGTATAAAAGAAAGTTTCTGTGGTAATAGTAGGCCTAGCCTAGTATAGATTAAGATAAGAGAGATAATGCGAACTCCGCACAACAACTCAACAGATCAACAGAAACCAGTGGCTTCTACCCCTCTACATGGTGGGCGCAGCATGCGCCCAGTGAAAAATATAGGAGAAATTTTGTTAAGGAAGTAGATCAAAACCTTTCCTCTATTTTTCACTGGGCAAGTTACAACTTTAACAAGGCTTTTTTATAGGGCAATAAACATCTGTAACAACCCCCCCTATTTTTTAATTCCCTCTATTTTTCAATTTACACCTTTAATGAAAAATCTCTCCTAGAGAAAAAAAACCCAAAGGAGAGGAAAACTTAAGTCTAAAAAATGGGGGAACGTTAGCTTGAAATTGGGAAAAAAACCTGAGCCCAAAGGTAAGGGGAATGTTGCACACAATTTTGATTCGAGATTTGGGGGGATAGAATGAACTGACAGAAACTACCTTCTGTCGTTCCTTGAGCAGCTGTTTACTTTTCATGCGCAGTTCGTCCTGTACACTCTCATAGATATCCACCATCACCTCGTCACCATCCATCTTCAGCGCATCTGTCACAAAAATAACAGCTAAATAATTTAATAAAGTAAAGTATTTGAAGCTGCGATCCACTTTTTCTAAGATGCCCAGTGTCATAAAGCAAGTGAAGTAACAAAAATTTTTTTAAAAACGTCTTACAATGTATCGTACCCTGGTCAGAGACACTGACATGTCGTAATAAATAATTTTTTTTCACCGATCACAACAGTAAAGTAATTCTGGCCAGATAGTGCACCTAACACCATGAATCTAACAAAAATTCCATAAACCAAGCTTGCTCAAATGAAAACACATTGCCTTTAATATTAACTGCATTATTGTAGTCAATTGATATGTACCAGTGCTCTGAACTGTACTATTTAAACCATTTTGCATTTCATTGCATTTCAATCAATATTGCCTATTATACCTCCGCCAACATGTGACACCTACAAGGTCAAAAAGTGCATTGTTGGGCATAACTGACTGCACCGTGACCTTGACCCATGACCCCAAAATTTGACGCATTCATCCTTGACCGAAAGTCCGTTAGTGGTGAAAGTTTGGTCAAATTCTGTCAACAAATACCCAAGATATCTTGCTAGCAACGTTTGTTCGGGATGCACGCATGCACAAACGGAAGCATTAATGCTCTGGAAACATAATGCCTCTGGCCATTACATTGGTGGAGGCATAAAAATATTAACCACACAGTCTCACTCACAACTGGCATGTATTTTAGTATAATGATAATGATAACAACAAGCGTGAAAGTAAACATAATGACCTATCAACTTTTTCCGTCGTTCTTCAGCATATTTCTTCTTCTTCTTGCGACGCTCTTTGACTTCCTCATTGTTTGCTTGTTCACCGCCAACCATGCGCAGTTGTAGCTCCTCCAGCCTACGCCAGCAATCATCAATCAATCTATCAATTAACTAATTAACGAACTGATTAAGGAACAACATTAGTAAGTTTTTAAAGTCTCAGGTCCAGTACGTGCTGTATGTTAGTGCTGATTACAAAAGTCAGGCTTGTTAAGAAAGTGCTTTACAATCTCAGAAGCGGCAGCTGACTGGAATGAGCTAATGACGTTGCAGCGCATTATGTGGCAGTTGAATCTGGTGCTGCCATCCGAGCTGCTGCAGCAATCTCAAATACGTTTCCAGGATAAATTGAATCCAGAGAAGCAGGCTGGTCAAAAAAAAACCAAATGTGTGCAAGCAAAAGATGGCAGGCAAACATTGGCACGTCCTGTAGTTTCCGTTGATGACAAATCAGATGGTGGACCTTCACAGCTTGCTTGAAGATACAATTTACATTTACTTCTTTTTAAAATGAAGTGTCGGATTTCAGAGAAACATTTTACACAGACAACAGAATAATTAATTTACTATTTAATGTGAAACAAATAAATTGCAAATCAAGAATTCTTAGCAAAATGAAATACACATGATAGCCTAACGACATGAAATGAATAACACAAAGCATATGTGACATAAAATGTGTGAACTGACAACCAAAGAAACAAAATAAACAAAATCAAAGTAAGAAACGAATAAAATGATTGCATCACAGCTGCAAAAATTGTGACGTACATTTAACAATAAGAAAAATAATTTTACACTGACGTAAGTGAAAGTGCACAAAAAGTGTGTAAGTTCAAAGATTAACAAAGCTGTAGTATCAATGTACAGCAAAATATAATAAATTGAAGCTTTGATCAAGAAGTAACAAATAGTCAGCTTAGTGTACCCCCAAATAATCAAATAAATGTCTACATACAAAAATACAAAACAGAAAAATGATGAACAGTTAAAAATCTAAAATATAAAACAGTCAAGTGACTAATCATCAGTGAAAGCAATTACGAATGGTACTAGAAGTCAGCAGCATATGCTCAGCACATAGATGGTAGTGACATATAACAGTATTAATGCACAGCGTCCAGAATGCACCAAGACACATTAGGCCTACCTCTGAAGAGCATCCTTTGCATCATTACTGGAAGCCATAATTCACCAGTATCATAAGTATATTCAGTGAATTATACTACAGAGTGAATCAAAAATGCAATATCCCACTCCAAAACTGAAACATGCCAATCAGAAAGTGGCACTGTTTCTGGAACCTGGTACAACTCTGGCTGGACATTATTCTGAACGTCAAGAAAAAAAACGAGCGTAAAGCAGAGTAGGATGGAACTTTGTATGATCACTAATAAGTGAGTTTATATGGAAACAGAGAAAGAAAAATGCAGGGCTGACAAAAACTATTGGGGATAATGATTAATAATACGTTAAAATTGTTTCAACATTTTAAATGCCAAGACGATACCGAACCAGTCAAGCGCTGTAAGAAAATAATACATTGAGACCTATATGCATAGTTACATGATAAATGACTGAGATGGGAAAACATCCCAAGAATTCTCTGATAGGACACAGAGTTTGACAATGAACACTGATAATCAAGTATCTAATAACATCATCACCGTCGTCAGCATCATCATCAACCTTTGTTGCAGTTCTTCATTAATTCCAGCAGCCGCAGCATCTTCATCAGCAGCAGCAGCAGCGCGTCGTTTGCCAGGTCGGCGAGTAGCAACATGCACGGCGCGCTGAGCAGGTGCTTGTCCATGACTACTGGCTGCAGATATGTACGCCTCGTCCTCCTCTTCCTCAATGCCGTTTGACTGCTAGACGCACACATAACCGAGTGTGGTCAAGTTGTGCTAAGACTTCTGGTTAAACGAACAAAAAGTGGCTGAGAGTTTAGATCTCAGTGACATACTTAACTTGCCATAACCCCCTGGCGCTGACACCTTGCACACTTCTGCTTGCTGAACCATCAACAGTTAATTATCAGTTTATCATTTTTATGTGCAAAAGCAGGTACTGCTGTAGTGCATCTTAGCCATCACAATTCTGTCCATTCATCTGTCACGGGTGGATCAGTCAAAGACGGTGCAAGCTAGAATCACTAAATCCTACCGTCGGCTGCCTGGAAGACTCTAGTTTCAGGATCCGTAAAGCTTTTCTATAAATTTGAAAGGGATCACACCTAGCAAAAGCGCTAAATGATAAGTAAATGGGGAAAATTCGCGATTTTCAGCTAATAAGTCACCGTATCGGTTACCATAATTCACTAATAGAAAGTCATACGTAGGCTTTTGATTGGCATTGAGAGCAATAACCTTGGATCACCTTGAACACCAAAGTATAGATTTTTATGCATTTTTTGGTGATTTTGGGCTGCGAGACATTTCAAGAGCGAATTGCACCAAAAAATAGAGATAAACAAGTACAAACTGCATATGAAATTTTCAGCATTGAACATAAATTTTGACAGTCCAAGTTTTGATTTTCTAGGTTCAACGAAACCTGTGCATGAGGGCATCAAAACCGGTCCCCCCCGTAAAAGTCATTATTTTACCATTGTTCGCCAGTTTTTCATGACAACGGTTGCACACTGACATGGGCATGCGGCCTATCGAAACAAGCATTAGTGACGAGCTTTTTAGTCATATCAACAATGATGACTTGGAAAGACCCTGAATTCCCAAAATAAGGGGTTTTATTGTTTTTTTGCAATCTTCGGCTGCGGCGCACACTTCAAGAGTGAATTCCAGTGAAGTGGCTGGAGATAGACTAAGACAATATGCGATCAAGAACTGCTATAAGCTTTTGTGCATCTCCTGAGCATTAGCTCAAATTTCTTGTAATCCCTGCTCTGCGACTTCCTGCTATGGTAGCAGCAGCAGTAGTAGTAGTAGCAATAATGACACAAAATCGCTTATGGTTTAACCAGCACATATCACATAAATTATTATTAATATTATTATTAATATATCTAGAAGACCAAAGCTCTCAATGACCACCAGAAAGAGGTCTAGTACCAGCACCAAGCATCAGTGTCTATCACCTAATGTTAAACAATCCTAACAGAGATAATCCAAAATCCAGAAAAAAAAATCCCAATTGCCATCAAAATCCAAACACTTTCTTCTCCAAAATATTTCAGCAAAATCCATTCATATTTTTTTGAGTTATATTGCACACAAACAAACACACCCAACACCACAAATCCGTCATTAGAGTAATAGCAATACTAACTGACCTCTGGTCCGTCAAAGTTAGGGGAGTCACTTTCATCTGCAAGAATAAAAACACATTTAAAACTAAAACAAATTCCAGTAGACATAAATTTTAATTGTACTCATTTCAAGCAGCCGTGCATAAATTCCACTACAGCATAATTGTGTTGCTTCACCGACCAGCATTTTACTACGAAAGCTGGCAACAGACAGCACTACCTAAGACAAACACTGTCAAACACTGTCATATGCCATAGTATTTGTAAATGAATAGAAAGCAACATTAACAAAAAATTTGAGATAATGCTCACGAGATGCGCGAAAGCCTATAGCAGTTCCGGTTCAGTAGTTTAGCTGAAAATTGGGGTGTTCACGCTAAGTTAATATACAAATACCAAATTCTCTATCTGGATCGCATAACAATAGTTCCATGGCGCCACCTAGTGAATGATATACACTTGTGACGCAGCCTGAAATCAGCAAAAAAATCCATAAAACCCCCTATTTTGGCGTTCAAGGTCATTCAAGGTCATTGAATTTGGCGCCAATCGAGACCCAGTGTATGATTTCCTATTAGAGATTAATAGTAACCTAGGCCCTATCTCGCAGCGTTACTGAGATACAGCGACTTATTAGCCAAAAATCGTAAATTTTGCCCCCCCCTCTCATTTAGCATTCTCGTTCGGAGTGACCCCCTTTGAATTTATGGAAAAGATTTACGGTTCCTGAAACTAGAGTCTTCCAGGTAGCCCACAGTGAAGATTTGGTGATCACCGCTTGCACCGTTTTTGACTGATCCACCGGTGTGACAGACAGATGGATCATATTTGACAGACGGACATACGGACAGAAGGACAGACAGAATTGCGATGGCTAAGACGTGCTAAAACAGTAGCTGCTTTTGCGCGTAAAAACCAAAAGTAAACATAAGGTATAAATGTTAAATAACACCCTAGAATATCTGCAGCAAAATGAAACTAATCTCCACAAAATATCTCATGTATCATTAAGTCAGTACTAGATCTGAAGATGTTGGCTATCAAGTATAACAACGTGCTGAGTCATAAGCTTACATCACTAGAAGTACTAGGTACCACGAGTTGTCAAAAACAGCCAAGTTAATTTCTAGAAATAGCTCTATTTCTACTAAAAATGACCACAATAAAACACGATAAATGACAGGGTATGGAATACGGGAATGTGCAATATGGAGTTACAGATGTAGGTATGGATGAGAAACAAATGCCCAGAAACGGCAGCTAACCAAATACAACATCTAACAAGAACATTCTTCACTCTACTGAGTGCAATACTACAAGAAATTATAGCTAAAGGTATTGCCACGTCATGTGCCAACATGTATGCGACCGTCCATCTAGTGCCCACTGCACACCAGTGTACCCGCCCACCAGTAGCGTCGTGGGTTAAAAAAGTAGATGGGGCAATTTTCCAACAGACACTGCAATTTTAGACAAGGTGCTCAAAATTTTAATTTTGACTCTATTTTTTCAAAATGGGAAATTTTCAGCCGAGAATTTTGCACTTTGGACAGGAAAAAAATTTGCAACAAATTTCCAACAGCCCAAAATTTAGGGGAAAGATAATTGCTAGCCCCCTCACCTTTACCCACCCCTTTGCTACGATGCCACTGCCGCCCACTGCAATGTGACCCTAATGTGGCCTACAAAGACGACAGCACAATAAGTCGTCAACTGTGCATCATCATGCAGAAAACTCTGATTACACTGATCAATGCACGGACTACACATTGTATCATATCTTACTACAGGCACCTTCTTCAATATCCGCCAGATGCCTACGTGGCTTTTTGCTGTGACCACCCCGTCCTCAGAGTGCACAGCAAATACCAGTTAATTAACAATATAACATAGGAAAACATCAGGCTATAGAAATCATTTTTTGCATAGATCAACAAAAGTGCGAACTATGAACTTAATATTTGTAAAAGTACTATACAATATAATATAGCAGTGCTGACAGTAATGCTGTATTAACTTTGGTATCAACAATTATTAGTGGTTAACAAATATTACAAGAGAACAATTTTGAGGACACCTGGAAGAAATGTCAAAACAGACTATGAAATAAAGTGCAACTGTAATACGGGGCCTGTAATAACTTGTTCAAAAGTACTGCAGCTGGAACAAAAATCTTTTGTTTGTCAAACATCAAACTGTTATGCAAAAATTGTCACGATGATCATAATAATGTAAATTAATATTGTGTTTTAAGTCTGCTACAAATGCAACCTACTTCAGACGGGAAAAATGGCAATAAAATGATTCGTCAACCATTTCGAATTTCGAATTTAACTTTCAAATTAATCCTACAATCTATCAGTTGAAAGCAATGCTATCCTCACAATTTTCACAACTCAGCTAAATGGTATGATTGCTAGAGAAAGTTGGCTGACTGACTCTGATGTGAGGACGCGTCAATGCCGGCCAGTCGTTCTTCGTAGTGACTACGGAGTTTGCTCATCTCTTCCTCAACGTCGTCTTTACTTGCCTTCATTGCACTCAGCTCTTGCTTCAGTGTCTTCATCTCGTGCTCAAACTCCTACAACCACGAAACAATATCTGCCACACTGGTGACGACGAGTTAGTAAATAAGAAATGAAAAAAATTTCCATTACTCAAATATCACGGAACCAATAAACACCAAAAAAATCAACTGCATACAAAATTAATTACAAAATTACACTCTAATGACTAACTGCTAAGAATAAAAAAAAAAATTTGAGCTAATGCTCAAGAGATGTGCGAAAGACTATAGCAGTTCCAGTTCAGTAGTTTAGCCGAAAATTGGGGTGTTCACGCTAAGTTAATATACAAATACCAAATTCTTATCTAGATTGCATAGGACTAACGATAGTTCCGTAGCGCCACCTTGTGAATGATATAAACTTATGTCACAGCCCAAAATCGCCATAAAACCCCTTATTTTAACGTTCGAGGTCATTCAAGGTCATTGAATTTGGCGCCAATTGAGAGCCAGTGTACGACTTCCTATTAGTGATTAATAGTAACCTAGGCCCTATCTCGCACCGTTACTGAGATACAGCGACTTATTGGCCAAAAATCGCCAATTTTGTTTACCCCCTCTCATTTAGCGCCCTTGTTCAGGATCACCCCCTTCGAATTTATGAAAAAGCTTTACGGTTCCTGAAGCTAGAGTCTTCCAGGCAGCCGATGGTGAAAATTCGGTGATCCTATCTTGCACCGTTTTTGGCTGATCCACTAGTGTGACAGATGGACGGACGGACAGACGAACAGAACTGCGATGGCTAAGATGCGCTGAAAGTAGTAGCTGCTTTCGTGTGTAACAAAACAAACAGCAGACATATTATATTATGTTACCATAATCAGTCAAAAACGTGTGCTGTTCGTTGGGTGACTGGGAGATGTAGCAATACGGAAAGAAAATGCAGCTTAATTCAAAAAATGATAACACTGGTTCAAAAATGCTCCACTAATTTGCTCGTAACACATGACTAATTAACTAATTTGACTAACTGAGTAAAACCAAAAACCAAAACTCATATACATACAGTTCAAATCGCTGGTCGTCTGAATAAACACAGTGAAAACTAGCAGTAGAAACAGCAGCAGCAGTATCAACAGAGCACTGGTAAATATCAGAGATCAAATACCGTGTGCCGACTTATATCCTGCATGTGATATATCTATTAACCTCTCGGATGCGTTTCTTCTCGGCTTCAATCTCTTCCTTTCTTGCCTTCTCTGCAGCCTTTGTCTGTCCGGTGTCACCACCGCCTGCAGTCAGCACATCTTGCTGTTAGAATGGGTACATATGAGATGCATTCTCAGGCATTTCAGAATAATGCTCATCCCCTGACAAGTCAAACACTGGAAGAATAAAATCAGTTGTGACTCAGACATTGAAGTTACACACTCTCAGATAAGAACTTTCAACTCTACAAGTCACTAGTCATGCAGAAGACACAGAAGAAAAGAAGCTGAAAAAAATGCAGACATCAAAAAGAACATAGTAGAAGCACAAGATACACGCACCACTGTATAATGTGGCAGCCTAACGTCATCATTAAAATGCACAAAAACAACATAAAATACTGGTAAGCGTAACAATAATAAAAAAAACTGTCCGCAACAAATCTTTCACCTTCGAACTGGACAGGTATATCTCCACGAAGCATTGCTTTGAGCCGGTTGATTTCATCCTGGTACTCACGCAGCATCGCATCCTTTGGGTCCTCATTGATCTTTGGTTTGTTCTTAATGTTCTTGGCGCGGTTGGCATAGCGCAGCGTGCTCAGGGTCTCATCATAGTTGTTGTCGGCTGGCGACAAGCAGGCGACCATCAGTGTCTTTGTGTTGCCACCAAGTGAGTCCTGAAGCATTCGCGTCAGCTTGGAGTCACGGTATGGAATGTGCTTTGATTTGCCATCGACCAGTGCCGAAATTACATTACCAAGTGCCGATAGCGACAGGTTTATCTTGGTTGCTTCCTTCAAACGATTGCCTGTCGACCCTGCACGGTTCCAACAATAAAAATCTGATCCACTGCATAAAAAATCATCTGTCTGCAGCACTTTTAGCCAAAGAGGGTTAAATGGTTAAACCCAAATATCCAATTCATCACCCCCACCAACAGCATCAAAGCACTAAAGGTGTTTGTCCAAAACACAACAACTTAACTTGGACAAGCAAAAATGTACCAAAGTGCAACAAATTATGAAGTAAGCAGACAAAATTTTAAAAAAGCATCCAGCAGTAATATATGGTGTAAGTAATAAAAAAAAACTCATCACAAATTTACTCAGCCCTATGACAGTGCACAACTATACTTATGTTATTTAAAATGTACCAATGCATTTATGTACTTTATCATTTATATGCTGCTCACTGACTAGCAAATTTTTTCCAATGAGGCCCACCTTATCCAGCTAAGTTAACCCATTCATGCATAGCATCCCAAAAATGGGACACCTAGTTGGACAGCAAACTATAAAATAAGTCATGCAGTAATGGGTTAAGCAACTATCAGTGCATGTGCAGTGTTAAATACGCTACCTACTACAATTAATTCGCTTCGTGCTGCTGGTTAATACTGGACAAAATCGTTGCAAAAACCCAACAAATTGCATTTTTGTCTTGCCTAAGCAAAATGAAGCAAAACTGCTCTTTCGTGGCCACTGTCCCCTCCACGCACGCCGGCGCTTCATCGGGGCTTTGGTGCCATAGGCACCTTTAGACCATTACGGTCTGGGCC
>Ga0209367_1002293_pt1 | contig 25097 bp, 24 predicted proteins | sample WorMetLIZISLAND2_FD_187412 | JGI IMG/M metagenome (GOLD analysis project Ga0209367, IMG submission 187412) | Marine gutless worms symbiont microbial communities from Max Planck institute for Marine Microbiology, Germany - Olavius geniculatus... ... | reverse complement strand
TTTCCCCCCTCCTCTAATTTTTCCCCAGTCGGACTAAGGGCGCCGGGCGGACTCACGTTGGGCTTAGCTTCAAATTTTTAGTTCATTTTTTTTTCCTGCGTAATCTTCGAGCTCCGTCGGCCGATCGGCGCGAAATTTTGCACGATGCTCGGCGCTGCGTTCAGTTTTTATAATCCCGATCCAAAATTTTGGGGGAACCTTCCCAAAAGTTTTTAGGGGCCAAAAACATGCAAAATTTGGCCCGATTTCGAATGACTTTAAAGTTCGGCGGCGAATATCTCCCAAACGGGTGAAGATATTTAAAATCGGTGAGTTACTCCTTCGACAGCGATTCTTCCCGCGTTAGGCAAAGCAAGTCCGGTGAAGTTCGGTCCGGTGACCTTGGAGATCTAGATGTGGAATTGTACCCACCGAAGGCGCATTTTTCGGAAGAACATATTTCGGCCCCTAAGAAGTGCTGCGCCTCCAAATTTGTACACGCGCTTAAAAATAACCAAGTCTTACTAGCGCACGCCCACCGGAGACGATGTCCCCTTAGAACTTTTTTTCGAAAAGGGGGTCAAAATTGGCATAAAATGCAATAAATGAGCGCTTCTAACTTCGGAGTTAGGGGTTGTAGCCTGACGAAACTTTGGCACTTGACGTGCCTCTAGATTGGGGTGTTAAAGGAAATACACTTTTAAAGGTCACCGCCCCCCTTAAAATTTGGAAAGGCAAAAATCGTGCAAAAGTTAGAACGTTTTACGAAAACTTTCGAGTTTGACCGCAAATATCTCTGAAATGGATAGCGATATCAACAAACGGTAAACGGCGTTATCACACACGGTTAATTTTGCGTTAAACGAAAAAAGTTGTGTAAATTTTGGTCTTCTACAAACTAAGTTATAAGCGCTCTTTTGACCCACCCAAAGCGCATTTTTCGGAAGACCATATTTCGGTCCCTAGGGGGTGCAGCGCCCACAAATTTTTGCACGCGCTAGAGAATGACCAATTTTACTAGCGCACCATCCATTGGGGACGTGGGCCTTCCTTACAACTTTTTTTAAAAGGGGTCAAAAATTGGCTTAAAATGCAATAAATGAGCGCCTATAACTTCGGAGTTAGTGGGTGTAGTTCGACGAAACTTTGACACTCGACGTGCATCTAGGTTGGCGTGTTAACGCAAATACAATTTTGGGCGGCACCGCCCTTCTTAACATTTTGGAAAACAAAAAACGTGCAAAATTTAGTACGTTTTGCGACAACTTTCGAGATTGACCGCAAATATTTCTGAAACCGATAAAGATAGCGACATAATCTAAACGGTGTTGACGAGAATTATTTTTTGAACGTTAAACAAAATAAAATTTGAGAAATTTTGTCCACCACAAACAAAATTATAAGCGCTCATGTTGACCTACTGTAAGTCGACAATGCGTCTTCGACGTATGCCAATGCATTTGAGTTCAAGCAACGTTACTTTGATGCCGGGGAAATTTTACCCCCCGCCCCCTAATTTCCTTCCAGTCGGACTTAGGGCGCCTGGCGGACTCACGTTGGGCTTTGCCCCAAATTTCTAGTTTTTTTTGTCAACTTGAACTCTCCGAGATCCGTGGGTCGACCGGCGTGAAATTTTGCACGATGGTCAGTACTAGGCTCAATTTTATAATGCCAGTCCAACATTTCGGGGGCCTTTCCCCAAATAATTTAAGGGGCCAAAAACATGCAAAATTTAGCCCGATTTCAGACGATTTTGATGTTCGGCGGCGAATATCTCCGAAACGGGTGAAGATATTCAAAATCGGATAGTTATATTGTGTATCGCGATTTTTCCCGCGTTAGGCGAAACAAATCCGGTAAAGTTCGGTCCAGTGACCTTGGAGATTTAGATGTGAAATCATATCCACCTAAAGCGCATTTTTCGAAAAAACATATTTCGGCCCTTAGGGGGTGCTGCACTTCCAAATTTTTACACGCGCGAGAGAATAACCAAGTCTTTCTAGCGCACCTTCCACCAGGAACGGGGGCCCCGCTTACAATTTTTTTTACAGGGGGTTCCAAAATTGGCTTAAAATGCAATAAATGAGCGCCTATAACTTCGGAGTTACGGGGTGTAGCACGACGAAACTTTGGCACTTGACGCGCCTCTAGGTTGTGGTGCTAACGCATGTACAACTTCTGAGAGCACCGTTTTCCTTAAAATTTGGGAAAACAGAAAACGGTCAAAAATTGGTGCGATTTACGACAACTTTCGAGTTTAAGCGCAAATATCTCTAAAATCAATAAAGATAGCGATATGATCTAAACGGCATTGACGAGAACGATCTTTTCGGCGTTGAAGAAAAAAAAAGTTGTTAAATTCCGTCCACCATGAACAAAGTTATAAGCGCTCATGTTGACCTACCGTAAGTCGACAATGCGCGTTCGTCGTATGCCATTGCATTTGATTTCGGGCCACGTGACTTTGATGCCGGGGAAATTTTACCTCTTTCCCTAATTTTTTTTAGTCGGACTAAGGGCGCCGTGCGGACTCACGTTGGGCTTTGCCCCAAATTTCTAGTTTTTTCCTCTCGCGTATCTTCGAGCTCCGTCGGCCGATCGGCGCGAAATTTTGCACGATACTCGGTGCTGCGTTCAGTTGTTATAATTTCGGTCCAAAATTTTGGTGGAGCCTCTCCAAAATTTTGTTAGCGGCTAAAACATGTAAAATTTGGCCCGATTTCGAGTGACTTCGAAGTTCGGCGGCGAATATGTAAGGAACGGATAAAGATATTCAAAATCGGTGAGATATTCCTTTGACAGCGATTTCTCCCGCGCTACGCAAAGCAAGTCTGGTGAAGTTCGGTCCGGTGACCTTGGAGATCTACATGTAGAATTGTACTTACCGAAAGCGCATTTTTCGGAAAACCATATTTCGGACCCTAGGGGATGCTGCGCCTCCAAATTTGTACACGCGCCTGAGAATGACCAAATCTTACTAGCGCACGCCAACCAGGGACAAGGCCTCCGTACAACTTTTTTTAAAGGGGGGTCAAAATTGGCATAAAATGCAATAAATGAGCGCTTCTAACTTCGGAGTTAGGGGGTGTAGCCCGACGAACCTTTGGCACTTGACCTGTTTCTAGGTTGGGTTGTTAAAGCAAGTACAATTTTGAAGGGCACCGCTTTACTTAAAATTTGGGAGGGCAAAAAACGTGCGAAATTTAGTACGTTTTACGAAAACTTTTGAGTTTGACCGCAAATATCTCTAAACTGGATAGAAATATCGACAAGCGGTAAACGGCGTTATCACACACGGATTATTCCGCGTTGAAAAAATTGTGTAAACTTCGGTCTTTTACGAACTCAGTTATAAGCGCTTATTTTGACGCACCGAAAGCGCATTTTTCGGAAAACCATATTTCGGCCTTTAATAGGTGCAGCGCCCCCAAATTTTTACACGCGTAAGAAAATGACCAATTTTACTAGCGCACCTTCCATCGGGGACGGGGGCCTCTTTTACATTTTTTTTTAAAAAAGGTCAAAAATTGGCTTAAAATGCAATAAAGGAACCTATATAACTTCGGAGTTATGGGGCGTAGCCTGACGGCACTTTGGCATTTGACGTGTCTTTAGATTGGGGTGTTAATGCAAGTACAATTTTAAAGGGCACCGCCCCCTTTAAAAATTGGGAGGGCAAAAACTTGCAAAATCTGTACGTTTTACGAAAACATTCGAGTTTGACCGCAAATATCTCTGAACCGGATAAAGATATCGACAAGCGGTAAACGGCATTATTAAACACAGTTAATTTTGCGTTAAACAAAAGAATTGTGTAAACTTCGGTCTTTTGGAACTAAGTTATAAACGCTCATTTTGACACACCCAAAGCGCATTTTTCAGAAGACCATAATTTGGCCACTAGGGAGTGCAGCGCCCCCAAATTTTTACACGCGACTTTGGCGCCAAGGAAATTTTACCCACACCCCAATTTTTTTTCCAATCGGACTTAGGGCGCCGGGGGACTTACGTTGGGCTTTGCCCCAAATTTCTAGGTTGTTTATGTTTTGCTTCAAATTTTTTGGTTAACGCGAAATCTCCGACATGCGTGGGCCGGCCGGCGTAAAATTTTGCACGATGGTCAGTACTAAGCCCAATTTTATAATGCCGTTCCAAAATGTCGAAGGGCACACTCCAAAAAAATTTCAGGGGCCAAAAACGTGCAAAATTTTGCCCAATTTTAAACGACTTTAAAGTTCGGCGGCAAATGTCTCCGAAACGGATAAAGATATTCAAAATCGAATAAACATTTCGTCTAGCGCGATTCCTCCTGCGTTAAACGAAACAAGTCCGGTGAAGTTTGGTCTTGTAACCTTGGAGATCTCGATGTGAAGTCGTACCCACTTAAAGCGCACTTTTCGGAAGAACATATTTCAGCCTTTAGGGGGTGTTGCGCTCCAAATTTTTTACACGCGCTAGACAATAACCAAGTCTTATTAGCGCATTCCCCACCGGAAACGGGGGCCTTTCTTACAACTTTTTTTAAAAGGGGGTCAAAATTGGCTTAAAATGCAACAAATGAGCGCCTATAACTTCGGAGTTAGGGGCTGTAAAACGACAAAACTTTGAAACTTGACGTGCCTCTAAATTGGAATGCTAACTCAAGTACAATTTTTGGGGGCACCGCCTTCTTAAAATTTTGGATGGCAAAAAACGTGAAAAAATCGGTGCAATTTACGACAACTTTCGAGTTTAAGCGCAAGTATTTCTGGAACCTATAAAGATAGCGACAACATCCAAACGGCGTTAACGAGAGCGATCTTTTTGGCGTTAAAAAAAAAAAGAATTTTGTAAAATTTCGTAAACGACGAACAAAGTTATAAGCGTTTATATTGACCAACCCTAAGTCGACAATGCGCGTTCGGCGTATGACAATGCATTTGAGTTCGGGCCACGTGACTTTGATGCCGAGGAAATTTTACCCCTCTTCCTAATTTTTCCCCAGTCGGACTTAGGGCGCCGGGCGGACTCACGTTGGGCTTTGCCTCAAATTTCTAGTTATTTATGGTCGAAAGATAAATAATTTCGACCGGCAAACAAAAGCATCAATTCGTTTGCGTTTAAAAGCTTTATTAAATCCTTTCCGAACGAAGGCTAAGTTTAGCCTTCGCATAGGTAAGTTGCAAAGGTCAAATGCATTTGTCTAGTTTATTGCACAGGTAAGTTTAGCGGTAATGACTGACCTAAAATTGTTTGTATTGCTGCATCGCACATTTCGTTGGCTTTTAACAAACGCAGAGCATGCATGCTTTATGAACAGGATTTGATATACATTGATGAACAACTGTTTAATAAAGCCTACGTAAATTCTAATCATGTTCTTTATTATAATGTTCCCAGTTTCCTTTACGGCGTCGCAGAATTACAGTTTTAGGCTCGCTTACATAATCTCTTTTTTTTCTAATTTATGACAATTATTTATCGAGCTGCAATGCATGCTGTACAAACAATGCTATTAAGTTTTAAACTTTTTACACAGTTTTTGCAATCATCATCTACAGCGTCGCAGCACTATAAACTTAGGCGTCGTATGCACGCACTTTCGCTTCCTGAGCATGGCACATATTTATCTGACTGTAATTTTGTCATTCGAATGTTATATAAACACAGCTATTAAGTTTTAAACGTCGTGTAAGGTTGCCTTATGAGATATGATCCTAGGCCTACGCTAGACTTAGCTTAAAGTTAACTTAGGCTTAATGCTCAAGTAAACAGTCACAAAATATAGAAACTAAAACAATAATACAATTTAATAGCGAACGTATATACAGCAAATAATAACGAAAAAATAAGCACATGAATATACAGTTTCAAACGTCCAGCAGTCACAGCTGCAAAACCAATCAAACAGTTCAGTCAATCAAGAGACTGTTCAGTTTCACTTTTAAACAAGTGAATTCGCCAACTTTCATATCAATAAATCAATCACACATTTACACAGTTACACATTGTAAGGTTGCTTTATGAGATTTGATCCTAGGCCTACGCTAGACTTAGCCTTAAGTTAAACTTAGGCGTAATACTCAAGTAAACAGACACAAAAATAGAAAATAAGACAATATGACAATTTAATAGCGAACATATATACATCGAAATAATAACGAAAGAATAAGCACATGAATATATAGTTTCAAACGACCAGCAGTCGTAGCTGCAAATCCAAGCAAATAGTTCAATCAATTATGAGACTGTTCAGTTTCACTGTTAAACAAGTGAATTCGCCAACTTTCGTATCAATAAATCAATTACACAGTTCCACAGTTATACATTACACGAATCAAATTAACAGTTACAAAATACTTAGCATAATCAAATATCCTATGAAACAATCACATATATCTACACACAACTAAGCCACATAAAAAAAGGCTCAAATCCAGACTATTCAAAGTCTAAGAGCTCGTGCAGGAGTCTCTTTCCCTCGTTACACCCCTATCGGGTTTATCCGAGTACTCTGTTACTATCGTTACTCTAGGGATCCACTCTGGCCTCCCAATACAAGTAACTCTACATCTAGGGTCTACACAAGTGTCCTATTGCTAGTACAACAGCCAAATCAAAGGCTATACGACCTTAGCATTTACGCCTGCCATCACACGCAAGATTGTCTGGTCCGCCTCATAACACAACTGTTCTCCAACCGGCCAGAATAACAGCTGATTCAAACAACTTGTTTGCGCGCCGCGGATAAAGCGACAACCTGATTACTGCTTGGCCTAACCAATCACAAGCATAGCATTTAATTCCCGACCTACTTACAGTGACGCGGAGTCTACAACTCGGCCTCTGATTGGTAAACACCTATAAACTGGTGCTAACAGGTAAATGACATACTATCACATAACGTAAATCAATACGACTTACAGTGACTGTTACTTGCAGGCTAACTCCTGGTCACACACGGACAGGTACAGCTAACAATATCACGACAGTGACATGCAGACACACTGGTAGACAAAGTCGCTATCAACACTGACCGACAACTAAATCGACAAAAAAATACAACACGGTCACAAACAAGCAGCGAAAAATACAGACAGCGAGCTTATTCTGACTCAAAAAGAAATCGACGACTCGGTTTCTCGCAAGTGTCATACACATACCGTTCGGTGGCCGGTGACAAATTGACTAAAAAACGACGCGTCCTGACACCTCTCCCCTTGGGGAAAAGAATAAAATAAGGAACAAACTAAACCCATTTTACTTCTTTCCTCGAGTTACACATATAATACACAAATTGATTACAGATGTACGACAATCAACATGATAATGCATCACGGTGCATCATATAATACATACTACACAATACGACAAACATAATAATCACATACGATTGTTAACACAATTATAACGAAACTAGTCCATGACATTTACTACACGACGAATAATCAAATAATTAATATTGCGGTGCAATACATATATGTGCAGCATAATAAACACAATACACAATACAATTACCACACATATTTTCATCATCGTTGACGTGACAGCAAATCAAAGTTAATGTAGTTGCAGATTCTAGTATATGTCTCGGCAAGGGACAGCGATACCGTACAACACTTCGTCGATGGTTGGCATCAGGTAAGCGTCACCGACAGTAACTGAGTTCAGGTATCCACAGTCACACGCGATGCGAACATCGCCGTCTTTCATCGTCTCCCCGTAGGACTACGTCCGTGTGGCGAAGACGTGCACGATCGGACGCGCCATCGGACTGTTTGACGGTCGTATCAGTCTCGACACAGAGTACACGTCTGGCGCACGGCAGGTTTGTATCTGCCGTCGCACGAGCTCGTCGGTGGTCTGGAGTTAATGCACCACCGCGTCGCACCTTCCTGGTCGGTCGTCGAACTGGTCGGCGAATTCGTCGAGCAGCCGGCGAAGTTGTAGTCGCTGATCAGGCTGAAGGTGCGCGATTTTGTCTTCTTCGATCCGCTGACTAAGCGACAAACAACTCAACATAACAGGCGCAGGGGTTAATACCCTCGCAAACATAGCATTACGATCGTCAGTTACAAAACATAGTGCAATGCAAACAGACAGTACAACACATAAAATACAAAGTATCGATACAGCGTATGCCCAATGGGACATACCACACCCTAAGTTATGCTTAGGTTGACGACCTGTATGACTTGGCCTTGGCCTCGACCCAACGGCCGTTCCCATTTTGGTCCCACTAGACAGTCGGTCTGCAGTGGTCAACTTAACACACGGCTGTCCTTTACAACACGCACACACTGTGGGCCCATTACATAGCCCCTTGCTTACTACGGCCTTAGCCTGCAGATTACCTAGTACGACTGCTGGTAAAATGGCATCGTACTCGTGTGAACAAAAATCAGTCGCAGCACACATAATGTGTAATTCACGCACATTCTCACAATCGACATCACTCAAGCGCACAGTTACGTTCGCCAACGGAGCATGAACCGTTTGGCCTTTCCCAAAACCGTGGAGAGTGTCATTACCCACTGTTTTGTTTCAACACCATGAAAACAGACGGTTACTGACTATGGGTATCTGACACCCACTATCGTCTAATGCGACACAATCACACCCCGACACAGTCACGTTAACATACTTCAGAGGATATGTACGCACATTAATATCTGTATCATTTGTACAAACAGTACCAACGATCGGATGAGCCCCGAATTCCCAGCTATTAGCGCTATTGGGGTTAGCTTGCTCGCCGCCGTTTCTATACTAAACGCCCCTCTCACCTGGGTCGTTTTGTCCGTCGACACCAAGTTGACGCGGACTCCTCTGTTCTGTCCATCACCTCGGGGACCGCCTCGATATTGGCCACGCCAGCTTCTCCTGGAACTACCACGTCTACCCTTTGGCTCCGACGCACAATCTCTGGCCATGTGTCCCCATCCTGCGCAGTTGTGACACTTGATCCCACCCAATCTTAAAGGCGATGGTGGACCATCATGAGCGTCGGTTCGTTCCTAAGGACAATCCCTGGAAATGTGGCCAAACTCCTTACAGTTATAACACTGCCACCGACGGCCTTGCCTGGGCGACTGCTGGCCACCTTGACCGACGCTATTTCCTGCCTGGAACTGACCTCCTCGGGCACTCTGATGATTCTGGCCCCCTGATGTCCCATATGACGTCACGGTGGCGACCTTGACGGGCTTGCCCTCGGACGCCTTCTGACCGATCATCGTGGCCCGGTTGTTGACATATACGTCGGCGAGCGAAGCCACCTTACTGGCTACATACCAGCCCTCTCCTTCTTGGGATATTTGTTTACACTTAGCACTTAGATCCTCCGGTCCTTGACAAGACATGGGCAGCAAGAGTTCGCCATCTGCTTCTGTTTGTAGCCACAGCCCGAACGCTGTTTCAATCGACTCCTCGGTCCATCAAGTATTCTTTAAATGTAGACCGCCAAGTCTTCGTTGGACGACCTCGTCGTCTGCCACTACCACGTGGGGCCCATGACGTGGCGTGATTGGCTGGTTGTCCAGGTGGCATCCTGATGATATGGCCTGCCATCCGAAGTTGTCTCTCTGCTACAATGTCCTGTAATCTTCGCTGCCCAGTCCGGTCTAGCACCTCCATGTTAGTCACGTGTTCTTTCCATGTAATGCCTAGAATTTTCCGTAAGTTGCGCTGGTAAAAGACGTCCAACTGCTGACATATTCTAGCTGTACTCTTCCAAGTCTCGCTGGAGTATATGGCTGTAGAGACAATGAGGGAGGTGTAGAGATCCACTTTAATCTTGAGGCTAAGCGTGCTGGATCGCCACACGTTGTCAAGTCGTCGGAAGACTGTTGCTGCTATTGCCAGTCAAGTGTTGATATCTGCTTTAACATCTCCATCGCTAGATATTACACTTCCCAAGTGGGTGAATCTCTCTACATATTCTATGTTCCCTTGTGCAACGGCTATTGGCTGTGGTGATGAGCGCTGGGTGATTTCCATGGCCTTCGTTTTTTTTCCGGCTTATATTCAGTTTAACTTGTGCTCTTTGTTCTTCGAGCTTGGTAGTCATCTCTTGGCATACGTTTTCTTCCTCTGCCGCTATCGCTATGTCATCAGCGAAGTCCAAATCCGTTAAGCGGTTCCGCTTCAGCCAGACGATGCCGTATTCTGACTTGTCCATAGTTCTGCGCATGACGAAGTCGATGACTATAATGAAGAGGAATGGTGAAAAGATGCAGCCTTGTCGAACCCCTGAGACAATCTCAAAAAAACTCTGTGTACCCACTTGTAGTCTTTACACAGCAGCTGGAGTTGTCATACAGTGCCTTGAAGATATTAATGAACCGGTCAGAAATGCCGTAGTATGTCAAAATTTTCCACAAGGATGGCCTGTGTACACTGTCAAATGCCTTGTTAAAATCGATGAAGTTGATGATGAGGTCATGTTTGTGCTCTGGGCTCTGTTCAATAATGGTGCGCACCGTGAATATTTGTTTAGTGCATGAACGCCCTTTTATGAATCCTGCCTGCTCATCTCGTAGGGTGCAATCTACTGCATCTTGTAGTTTGTTTAGCAGCACTCTGCTATTTGCTATATTTGCTGTTGCTCAATATTTGCTATATTTGTTTAAGTTTGTACGAAAATGCGAGCAATATACATTAAGGTTGTACAGGCGTTTAAATTTGAAATACTATTTGTTTGATGTGTTTAGTTGTAAACATTTTAACCCTCCTACTACCGCAATTTTTTACACCCATCCGATACCACTGGGGTCACCGTTAACCCCAATCATTTTGTCCATTTTTAACACATTTCTGCGTGTAAGTTTGCTTCTAATTTGCTATTTATCTATTATACTTAATTTCACATGCAACAATTGTTGTAACAATTGTAGACGCAACTGTTGCAGTAATTGTTGCAACAATGTTGCAACAGTTATTCTGGCAATTGTTATTGCAATTATAGTAGTTATTGTAGTTGCAGCTAATGTAATTACTGCAGCAGATGTAGTTGTTATGCTTGCTGCAGCAGTTGTCGCAGCTGTTGTTAAATTAGCAGTTGTTGCCCGAAAATTGTTGAAACCTTGCAGTACTTGTTGCAGCATCTGTTGCAGCAGTTGTTGCAGCAACTGTTGCCACAGTTGTTGCAAAAGTGTTGCAGCAACGGGTGACAGTTTTTGTTGCACCAGTTATTGTAACTACTGCAGCAAATTCTGTTGCCAAATTTGCTGAACTGTTGTTGTATAAACAATTGTTTAAAAGTTGATGCAACTGTTGCAGCAACTGTTGCAACGTTGTTGCAGGAGTGTTGCGGCAATAGGCGACAGTTCTTGTTGCAGCAGTTATAAAAATTTTTGCAGCAGATGTTGTTGCCACATTTGCTCGAACTGTTGCAGCAACTGTAATTGTATTAAAATTGTTGCAAAAGTTACCGCAACGGTTGCAGCAACTGTTGCAGCAGTTGTTGCAAGAGAGTTGCAGCAGCGGGTAACAGTCTTTGTTGCCACAGTCACTGTAATAATTGCAGCAGATGTTGTTGCCAGATTTACTGCAACAGTTGCATTATTTGTTGTGTTATGAACTGTTGCAACAGCAACTGTTGCAGCAGACGTTGCAAGAATGGCGCAGCAACAGAAAGCAGGCTGTCACAATGACCGAGTTTTAGATTTCTTTGCCTTTATCTTTTGCACCAGATTGTTTTTTAAGTGAGTAAACTAATAACGCTTAACACCCAGTTACGTTTTTATATAAAATGTATTTACAAAAAAAACAAAATAAGCATATAACGTCCACGATCGCACATCTCAAACACAAAAAACACAACATGTTTAACACAACTGCTGTCCGCAACGAGCACAGACAGACTGACAGTCCGACTGCCAAAGCGTGGCCAGGCAGCTGCAGTCACGTAATCTGGCCGCCCAGCTGACCATGCCCAACCGAGCGTGAAAGTCAACTCGTCCACGATTTTCCCATAAAAACAAAATGTTTGAGCGTGACAGTCTCTTCCGCCCTTAGCGGGTGCAACGGCTGAACAGATGTTGCATCCGTCATCGTCAACTTGCTTTCAGAACGTCTCTGGACTTGCTCTCCAGTTGACCCGGGATGACGAGTGCCGACGACAACAAACAAAACACACTCGCGTCATAACACAAAATTAACTAACGTAAAATAGAAAACCCAGGGGGTTATCCCCACTACTCGGCCTCATCCCCAGCCGGATCTAGCCGAGATAGGCAGTCTGCTGCTGTATTGTGTTTCCCAGGTTTATAACAGAACCTGACATTATACTCCTGGATGGCCAAAGCCCATCTCATTAACTTTGGACTTTTAGGAAAAGCCTCAGTTAAGTAGGTTATTGGGTTGTGATCAGAATGTATTACAATCTGCGCCCCAAATAGCCAATGGCGATATTTCTGCAACGCCCACATTGCTGCGTACGACTCCTTTTCGATGGTAGACCACCCTCGTTGGGTCGAGTTTAGTTTTTTGCTTGCAAAAGCAATGGGTTTTTCGTTTCCACCGTCATCAGTCTGACTGACCACAATATTTACAGCATAATCGCTAGCATCGACGTGGATATAATGGTTTGGTAAAGTCGACGATTTGTAAGGGGTACATTGTTGCCTTACATAATGGTTTTTTCAGTTTATCAAATGCTTCCTGCTGGGCCTTGCCCCACGGGACTTTAGTAGGGACCCGCTTGCCAGTCAAGTCCGTGAGAGCTTTAGCATGCAAAGCAAACTCTGGGATATAATCTCTGAACCACAAGAAAAATCCTAATATCTGTCGGACCTGCGTCTTAGTTTCTGGAACCTTCATGTCTTTGACCGCAGCAACTTTGTCTGGATCCGCCCGTCTCTGTTCTGATCCCACCAACTGTCCACAAAACTTGACCTTACTCTGTGCAAAACTGCACTTCTTGATGTTGTGAGTTAAACCGCACTCTCGAACTCTCTGCAAAAATTCAGTCACGTAATCCAAATGTAAGCGCCATCCGTCAGAAAATACCGTCACGTCATCAACGTATAAATCAGCAAACTGTTTTAAAGGACTCAAGACCTGTTGAATAGCACGAACAAACGTCGACCCACTCGACTTCATGCCGAACGGCGTCCGAACCCACTCAAATAAACCTTCGTCACAAATAAAAGCAGTTAGCCATTGGTGATCTGTCCGGACGGGAGTTTGGTAGTAACCTGATTTTATGTCAAAACAACTTGTGTATTTGGCACGTCCCATCCGCTGAATAACGTCCGCATAGTCGGGAATTGGATACGCGTCACCAACCGTATATTTGTTAACATAACGATAATCTACTGCCAGACGCACACCGTCTTTACCGTCTTTGCCCTTGAGCACGCAAACCAATGGACTCGCCATCTGGCTTCTTGACGGACGAATGAATCCTAGCGACAGTAACTCATGGATCTGTTTTTGGACTTTTGGTTTTAATAGTTCTGGAACTTTATAAGCTCGAAGTCTCTTAGGTTTGAAATTACTCGTGACTGGTAGCTCATGTACGACAAAGTCACAGAAGCCTGGTGTGTCAAAAAAACAGTCAGGGAATGCATCGAGAACAAACAACAACTCCTCTCGCTGTCGCGCAGACAAATGTGCTAGCTTGGCTGGATCGATTTTCTGACTTGGAGGCAACTCCGACGACCGGTTTGGCCTCTGAACCGCGGAATTTACAACATTCACTGGACCAAAATCCAAATCACGTTCATAGATAACAGCACAAGTGTCGACACTCACAGTCTGATCAGGCAATAGATCTTCTACTGATGGCTCCAACACAACCTCTTCAATGCGCACGTGAAATTTACGCAGCTTGTTGGCATGTACGTGACTACGCGTTCCGTCCAGTTCTACGAGGTAGCTATAGGGCGACCTCACCTCCACTATATTGGCTGGACCTTTCCAACGACTGTAAACTTTACTGCCTGCGGAGTCTGGGGACAGTATTAGGACTTGTTCCCCCACAGTAAAGTGTTTGTCTTTACTGCGTAAATTATAATGCGCTGCATATCTTGCTTGAGCCCTATCGCAGTGCGATTTGGCATAATTCTGTGCAACCGACAGTTTTGATCTGAGATCCTGCATAAAGTCAACTACATTTTTACCGAGATAGGTAAATATAGGTAAATCTACCTCTTCACTCCAGGTTTCTTTTAGCACTGCGAGTGACCTCGGGGTAAGTGACCAAAAGCAAGGACCCACGGAGGAACCCCCGTGCTCTCATTGGGTATCTCGCGCAAGCTCCAAAAAATATATCCAAAATATTTATGCGCTGCTTAGGATGGTCATGTGCAATCTTGCTTGTCATATTCTTGAGTGTGCCCACCATCCTCTCAACAAGACCAGAACTTTGAGGGTGCCCCGGGGTGTTAAATCTGGGACTGCATCCGAGACGTTTGAGAAACTCTCGATTGAGTTTACTGAAAAAATTCGTGGCATTATCGATAGATACCGTGGGAGGGATTCCCGTTATCATCCAGAGCTGTAGCATGGCTTTACAGACATGCTTAGCAGACAGAGATCTTAATGGGTAAGCAGCAGGCCACCTTGTAGCACTATCACAGAGAACCAAGCAGTAATTATACTCTGTTTTCTGGTTTAAAATTGGGCCTAAACAATCAACAAACCAGTGTGTGAAGGGGGCCTCCGCCCTTGGAATAGGCGTAATTGGGACCCTGTTTCGGTACGTCCTACGAGCCCTTTTTTGACAGACAGTGCAGGTCTGACAATATCGTTTGCAGTTCGATGTTAAAGAGGGCCACGTAAATGACAGAAGAATGCGCTCACGAGTACGTTTCTCACCAAGATGGCCACCAAAAGTATCATGGGCAAGTTCAAGAACCTGGCCCCTCCTACTTTTTGGCAAACAGAGCTGAGAAAAGGTTTGGCCCAAAATCTTTTTAATGTGGTAAAGCAGGTCATCTTTCTCAATAAAACCGCCTTTTCCACGTTTTGCAAGGGACCACCAACCTTTCAGTGTACCGTCCTTTAGCTGTTCTTGGCGCAACGTCTTTGCATTAGCCTTAGACTGAAACAGTGGCTTATCCCCCATCATATTGGCACAATCATTCACATTATTAAAATCACAATTAGCTGCTGACTTATCAACAATAATGTCGGTCACATTAGGCCTACTGTTATCAGTATTCTTAACAGCTGTAGAGTGATTATCGATACCATTTGATACATCATCATCACATTCAGCATTGTCATTATCGTCATCATTATGTGTAATATTAGCAACGTTTGTTTTAATCTGCCTACCAAACAGACTATCGACAACATCACTAGCCAACACCAAATCATCATTCGCCTTAGAACAGACAGCACACAGTACAGTAATGTACTCATCATCATTCTCACCGTTTGACAAAGATATATTCAACTTTACTAAATCCGCAGAAACAGGTGAATTTACTATACCTTACTTAACTTAACCTAACCAACGTACGGTACATGTAGACTACCTAGTACATCACAACGTATCACTGATATCTGTGCACCGCTATCATCCAAAGCAGACAACACTTTTATACCTGATTTATCACAATCTGTTATTTTTACATCAACGTACTGTAGTTTAGCATAGTCAACACACACAGATTAACATTCATCATGCACTCCATTATCATCTACAGCATGTGATTTTACTTTATGCACACCAACAGGTAATGCATCACACACAGGGGTCTCGACACACACCTGTACTTTAGCATCTTTAACACTGGTTATTTGTGGGGATTTAACATCATCAATTGATGTTTGTATGCCCCTGATTTCCTGCGGGGTTTGTACCTGACAGGTATTAACCTTGGCGTTTGAGTGAGTCTGAGCAGGCCTATTTTTAGGACACTCACTCTTTATGTGCGTCTTTGAACCACACCGAAAACTACGCCTGTTGGATTCCCCTGTCTCAGCTGTAGGTTTAATTGCCAGCTCTTTACGGTTGCCGCTCGGGCTACGTGGTGGTTTAACAGTAGAGGTTGTAGGCTGGTTCACCGATTCACCGGCCCCGACCCCGCTTCCAGTAGCTTTAGTGGATGCCGGTATGTTGAGCGCCCCCGCTCGCGGCCGATCGCTATGCTGCCACCTGCTAGCAAAATACAAGTCAACTGCTTCAGCTAACTCACTACCAGGTAGCCAGCCATTCTCTTTGGTAAATTCAGTTGCCAAAATATGCTTCAAGCAACCTTCCGGCAAAGTAGATGTCACGGTCGAGCAGCCTGCGCGGGCCGGCCACGGTGATCACATGACCGCGACCGCAGTGCTGAACGCCCGTAACACTGACTGGACCCGGCACTCGCCGCCTAGTTGTAGGACGAGTCGGACACGCGTGCGATCCGTGGGATGCACGCTGTTTATGTTGATTTGTTTTAGGCTGTCGTGGAAGGCTTAAGTCCTAGAATTATGTTGTTAGGCAGTTGAGTTAAGAACGTAAGGCCTAACGTATTTAGAGTTAGTGTTAAAGTTAGAGCAGTTTAGCTAGGAGTCGAGGCGGCGAGTCGAGTTGTGGGACTTTGTTGCAAGACTTTTGTGAATTGTCGGTTTTTTCTGTCTGTCCGTCTGTCTGTCTGTCTCTCAGTCTATCCCTTTTCCTGGACTGTTTAAATCGTCGTTTGCTATGCGCTAGTAGTTAGTATTAATAAAATTTGCTTCATCTTTTAAAACATTGTGGTGTTCGACTTTTTGGCCTAGGCATCCTGACAATAGTTACGCCCGAACGCCACATATCTGGTGTCAGAAGGTAAAACATAGTCACACATCAGATGTCAAAAGACTAAGGCACCATTTAAAGCGTTCAAAACATTTGGAATTATTCCGTATTACGAAAACTTTGTTTTCGTATACTGCCGTTGTTAGTTTTTGTTTTGTCCAGGCTTCGTGTGGGAGGACACCTGCTGGCTAGATCCCATACAGGTGCGCAGACTCAGTCAGGTGCTGCTGACGTCTCGGTCGGGTGAGCAGGCAGGCACAAGAGACCAGGCAGTGTACGCGACCACTCAGTGTCTCACCGACCACCAGTCAACACATGGCGCGATACAAGGCCGTACCTGCAAGCCTATTCATTGGCGCGGCGAAGTGCCTGGCTCTACACGCATTCAGCGCACCGGCAGTATTTAAGTATCTACTCCACTAACTATTATGATGCGGAAGAGACATCCCATGCTGTAATGCTTTTGTCCCCTGGTACTTAAACTATCATACACTTCATTCAGTTACATTAATTGGTCTTTTAGTATCTTATTAGTACTTTTTTAGTTCTTGCAATGGATACTTTACCTGATCAACAACGTGAACTTATTAAGAAAATGAGTGATGACCGCTTAAAAAAAAACTTAGTGCAGCGGGTATCCCTGCAAGTGTGATAGATACTTTGGCTAGACCAGCATTGCCAGATTTATATAGTCAGTTGGTAGCTACAGGACGTGATAAACTACCGCCTGCTACAGCTGAGAGCTTGCCTGATATTGAACTAGAAAAAGGACGTTTAGATCTAGAGGAACGTAAACAAGCAGAAAAAAGAGAACAAGAAAGTTTAAAACTCGCACAGCAAGCAGAGCTAAAAAAGCAAAAACTTGCAGAGCAAACAGAACAAAAAGAATTAGAAAAGCTACGACTTATAGAACAGGCTGAACAAAGAAAAGCAGAGCAAGCGCAAGCACAAGTTCAAACGCATGTACAAGCTGATCAGATAAAACTCGAAAGTAAAAGAGTAGAATTAAAGATCGAGCGCGTGCGTCAACAAAATGATAGTGCAGAAAGTCCAGCAGCCTTACTAAAACGCTATGGCGATGCCTTACGCGGTATCTTAAGTCGTATGCCTAGCGATCCTGCTGATATTCCAGCATTTTTCGATAATGCCGAACGTGTCTTTAAAGACACGGATATTTCTGCCAATTACCAAGCGCATTTATTAATGTCTTATTTGACAGATAAAGCTTGTGTTATGGTAGGGCAAATAGATCAGAAAAAGGCAACATACTACGCAGAAGTAAAAGCATTGCTTTTGCGTGAGTATAAATTAACTTCTTGGGCGTACCGCAAACGTTACGAAACAGTCACAAAACAGACCGGCGAAACATACGTCATGTTTGCAAGTAGATTATCTACTATGCTCAACTACTACATTGCAAGCAATAATGTGAAAACATTTAACGATTTGAAATCTTTATTAATCGTTCACCACATTAAAGATATGCTATCACCGACCTGTTTTCAACAAGTACTCGCAGTTGAAAATACAGAGAAGGAAGGGTGGCTAGCACATAATAAGTTAGCTGAGATTATAGACAGATATATTGCGAGTCATGGTTTTAAAGATAAACCACAGACAAGCGTAAACCAAGCTTATGTCTACACTCCACAAGTTAAACCTGTGTACAACCAGAAAACAAGTTTCAACAAAACACAGGAACAAAATAAACCAGAACGCAGATGCTTTCACTGCGACAGCAAACTACATATCATTAAGGACTGTCCACATTATAATAACAAGAAGAAAGATGATGGACATGTCAAAACGAAACAATTCACAAATAGCTCACAGAAGAAGTCGGCTCAAGTTCATACAGCAGTGACAGTTTCTTCTGCAACTGCAAAGCCTGAGCGCAAACAACATACAAAACCAACTCGAGATGCTACAGTAATGCACATAAATATTGCACCTATACGGAGCAGTGAGGAGAAAGTACAATTGAACAATACCAAGATGCGTGACGCAAATGTCCAGGCAGACGTGCAGATATTTCGCGGGACTACAGACAGTATTGCCACACATAAGAATAAATACAACATCACAGATTTGACATACATCGACGTACAGATTGATGGACTGTCTAGACCTGTCAAAGCCTTACATGACTCTGGAGCAATGATTTCGGTAATTCATCCCAGAGTTATAGAGAAGATCAGTCCAAACATTTCATATGATGGTAAAATCAATTTACGCGGTCTCTTTGGGGAACCGGTAAATGCAGACTTAGTAACAGTTTTTGTAAAATCATTTAACTGTTTTACAGACTTTATCCCAGTTGTAATGGCAACGACTTCGTTTGCAAATACAAATCTCATTTTCATAGACCAAGTCGCACAAGCACTACTGACTAGTAAAGACGATGAATGCAGCTCTTCTATTGCAACAGATTTTTGTGTACACAATGACGTAATCACAAACACGTCATATGATACAGATACAAGCGAGTCAGAGGACGATACTAGTACAGAGCAATCACCATCCCAACATAAAAAAAGCACACAGTTAAAAGCAGTAACAAAGGAACAACTGCTTTAAGAACAAAAACAAGATGCAACATTATCTGGCAGTTGGGGATTGGCAGAAAAAAGCAAAGGTGGTTACTGTATCCAAGGTGGCTTGTTGTATCATAAAGCTACTGTTGCTGGCCAGTTGTGCGAACAACTGTGTGTTCCTCTCAGTCGTAGATTCCAAGTCTTGACACTTGCTCATAAAGTTTATGGTGCTCATTTAGGTCAAAAAAAAACGCGGGATCGAATCCGTTTAACGTTTTATTGGCCAACTCTTACTTCAGATTGCAAACAACATTGCAGAACTTGTGAACAGTGCCAGAAACGAGCAAGGACCACTGTACGTGATCGTGTTCCAATCTCACCCATTCCGAGAGCTGATTAAGTTTTCTGTCATTGGTTCATGGATTGTTTGGGACCACTTTTTTCAAACCAGAATGTACATTACAAGTATTGTTTGGTACTTTGTGAGTGTACTAGTCGTTGGCCAGTTGCTTACCCACTACATTCACTGTCTGCCAAATCTGCTTGTGATGCTCTTTTGACCCAGTTTTCGTTAACAGGGGTGCCAGATGTCATCTCGTCAAACAACACGACAAATTTCAGAGGCAATCTAACCACAGAATTCTTGAAACGGCTTGGATGTTACTCAAGATTTTTGACTCCAGCTCATTTACAAGCTTGCGGTTTGGTGAAACGTCTGGTAGGCTCGATCAAATCGGCCATTTTTAAGGTTGCTAATGACCACTCAAAGCAATGGTATATTCACTGGCCTTGCATTTTGTGGGCCTTGAGAAAATCAGTAAACGAGACCACTGGTATTCCTCCATGGTTGCTAGCTTTTGGTCATCTACCCAGAGGGCCATTGGCAGTCTTGAAAGACACCTGGACGGGGGAAGAAGATGTACCATTGAGTCTGGGGAAGGGAGTCGTAAAGTATCTCTAAGAGCTCCGTGAACGTCTTGCTGACGCAGAACGGTACGCTTCTGAACACATTGATAAAAAACAGACTCAATACACTACACGTTACAATCTCCGCAGTCAAAACAAAACTTTCAATGTTGGTGAACAAGTTCTTATTTTAGTTCCAGACAGTACATTAAGCAAAACCTTCAGGCGTTGTTAATTACCAGCCACAATTACTGTAAAGAAATTACTACACAGTCATATCGTGGAACGGAATGGTTCAAAACACAAAATACATGCAAACCAATTACGTAAATTTTACTGTCGAGCCTATAAAGTATCATGTAATGTTACTTTGACGATAACAGCAAGTTGCAACAGCGCTTTGATATACGAAAAAGACTCAGATTTTGGCCAGGTGATAATGCCTGAAACCACATCGGTAAACACAAATGTTGAACTTCCAAGTATGCGCATCGAGGAATCCAAACTAGCTCACCTACAACCACAACAAAGGGCAGAGTTACTTTCACTGTTGGACAAATATGCAGACTGTTTTTTGGACGTCCCAGGGTTTTGTCGGTTATCCGAACACGCGATTCCTTTATTAGACAGTTTCGTGCCGAAGCGATTACCGCCATACAAGATACCCGTCAAAATCAGAGATGAAGTTCAAAAACAACTTAATAATTTAGAAAAAACAAGGTTTAATTTGTAAGTCCAACAGCCCAATGGCAAGCTCAGTGGTCTGTGTCCTAAAGGGCAAGGATGGGAAGGGAGGAGTACGGTTAGCAGTTGATTACTGTTATGTAAATCGACACACTGTAGCCGATGCCTACCCACTTCCCGATGTTGCAGACATTGTGCAAAAGGTCGGTAAGGCCCGTTTCATAAGTACCTTTGACGCCACAAAAAAGTACTATCAAACAGCGGTCCGTGAAAAAGATTGTTGGCTTACCGCATTCACTTGTGAGTTTGGACTATTCGAATTTACGCGTACACCATTTGGAATAAGGTCCAGTGATAGCTCATTCGTGCGGGCGATGCAGCAGGTTCTGCAGCCCATCTGTAAATTCACTGCATCATTTGTTGATAACGTGTCAGTTTTTTCTGAAAACTGGCGCCATCACCTGAAACATACAAAACAATTCTTACAACAGATACGTCAGTCGGGATTCACTTTGAACCTCCGAAAGTGTATCTTTGCGTTGAGCGAGGTACTTTTCGTGGGTCAGATCATTGGATCCGGTTCTCGAAGGGCCGATCCAGACAAAAGAGCTGCAGTAGAGAACATGCCAAAACCTGTTAACAAGAAACAAGTTAGGCAAATACTTGGTTTTTTCTCCTATTTTAGAGAATTTATTCCCAATTTTGCGCATCAAGCTTACCATTTGTCAGAGCTTTCCAAGAAGAGACGACCCGATAAGGTAATTTGGGGAGCTAAGGAACAACAGGCCTTTGACCGCCTGAAGACTTTATTAATCAAAGCAGCTTCAGCTCCTCTGGCAATTATAAACTGTAACAAGTCGTTTACAATTTGTGTCGATGCGAGCGACTATGCAGTCGCCGCAGCGGTAACTCAACCCGATGAAAATAGTCAACCAAGGCCGGTGGTTTTTGCAAGTGTTAAACTTAGCCCCACCCAGAGCAAATGATCTACGGTAGAGAAGAAAGCTTATGCGGCAATTTGGGCCCTTCAAAAGTTTCAACGTTGGGTTTTTGTCTGCCCGGTTACGGTGTTGTCAGATCATAGCCCGTTGACCTTCTCAACTCAGGCTTCTCCACGTAGTGCCAAGCTGATGAGGTGGACCTTGGCCTTAGCAGAGTTTGATGTTACTTTTAAGTATAGGGAGGGGAAAAGTAATACTGCGGCGGATTGTCTCTCCCGTATCGGCCCGCATCCTGTGGAGTAGACTATCCCAGCAGATTGTGCATCCCCACTTGAGGCACCAGAGCTGCATAACTGTAATAGTTGGATTTGTCCTGTTTGGTGAGGCTATCCTGGCCAAGAGTCGTGAAGATGTCGAAGACTCCGAGCATCTTCTTGGGCGGCGAAAAAATGTCACGGTCAAGCAGCCTGCGCGGGCCGGCCACGGTGATCACGTGACCGCGACCGCAGTGCTGAACGCCCGTAACACTGACTGGACCCGGCACTCGCCGCCTAGTTGTAGGACGAGTCGGACACGCGTGCGATCCGTGGGATGCACGCTGTTTATGTTGATTTGTTTTAGGTTGTCGTGGAAGGCCTAAGTCCTAGAATTATGTTGTTAGGCAGTTGAGTTAAGAACGTAAGGCCTAACGTATTTAAAGTTAGTGTTAGAGTTAGAGTAGTTTAGCTAGGAGTCGAGGCGGCGAGTCGAGTTGTGGGACTTTGTTGCGAGACTTTTGTGTATTGTCGGTTTTTCTGTCTGTCCGTCTGTCTGTCTGTCTCTCTGTCTATCCCTTTTCCTGGACTGTTTAAATCGTCGTTTGCTATGCGCTAGTAGTTAGTATTAATAAAGTTTGCTTTATCTTTTAAAACATTGTGGTGTTCGACTTTTTGGCCTAGGCATCCTGACAATAGTTACGCCCGAACGCCACAGTAAATTTGACCCTATCACAAACTAATAGGTCAATGAGCTTATCATAGCTTTTGTTAATCTTGCGACTGTTTAAATACGCATCCAGTATAGCAGCTAAGCGTGCTGAGTATATCAAGCAAGTCTCCTGTGGCCTACGGGTATCTGAATTAAACTTTTCCAAATACACCGAAGGAGATAATTTAAATTCACGCAACAGCATCTGTTTCACCTCGTTGAAATTACTGTCCTTTTTAGGATCCATCTTGCTAATTAGGATGCTCGCTTTCTCGTTTAAGTAAGGACGCAACAGATGAGCCTGTAACTCAGCAGATACCTCAAATTCAGCAAACAGCCGTTCCACATCTTTAAAATATGTGATAAGGTGCACCACATCTACTGGCATACGAGTCATTGTGCCCTTCAAAGCATTAGCGTACACTTTAGTCTTGCTGACTAACGATGTGTTTGCTGTTTCTCTCGCTAATTGTATCTTTAATTCCTTTTCTTTTATTTGCAACTCACGCTTTCTAAATGCATCAGCACTATCTTCCCTCACTCTCCGTTCCTCTGCTTCCTTTCCCTTTTTCTGTCTTCGTTCCTCTGCTTCTGTTTCTCTCACTTCCGATTCTCGCATTTTAATTTCATCAGCTCTTCTTTGTTTTTCAGCTGCTCTCTTTTTTTTAAGTCTGCGCTCTTCGGTTTTTTTTCTTCTCGGGCTCTACGTTCTTTTGCGTCTTTCTCTTCCTTCGTCTTTTGATCCATATATTCTCTGATCTTAAATTGCAAACGCTCTCTCTCCAGATTTGAGTCATAACCAATGACACCTGCAGTGGGTGGTTTATCTTTACCAGCTACCACTATTTCAGCCCAGGCTGCCAGGCTGCCATTATTTGACCTCGGTCCATAGCATAAATCTGAGCTTCATCAAATCCGGCCTCTAATAATTTGACGGATAAAAAAAGGCTAGACATCTTCTTGATTGCCTTTTTCTAAGACGCATCTAATTTCTCCATGCTGATGTGCGAAAAAAAACCTGCTGTCACTTAGTATAGCTGACCGCACCTGCCACGTGGCGAAGGCCCTAAAGTCGGTCCACTATAAGCCTACTTGTACGCAGCAAGCCGCAGAGATAGCACGCGCCGCCACTGACCCCTGAGGAAGGACAATCGCTACCCAGGCCACAGTATACAGTATGCCGCTATAGCTGCACTATAGCACACCGCAGTGACCAGTCCTACAGACACGACCACTACTGAAGACAGGAGAACTCTGCCTGGCTCAGCCACTGACTACCGTGAGCTAAGCAGGCCGACCACACCTAGCATACAAACCCCTGGTCTGTGACCGACCAGCTGTGTACAGGTGTGCGGCGAGCCCTCCACAACACACGCTAAGCTAGTCTAATCAATCGTGACCTTTGACTACCGCCTAGCGTCTCGCAGCGCTTTGCGGATCCCTAAAAACTTCAAATAGTTGCAGAGATGAATGCACCACAAACAAAAACGGAGTTGAGACGTATTATCGGCTTCTTCTCATATTTTCGCGAACATATCGAAAATTTTGCTGGTTTGGCAAAGCCGTTAACCGATCTGACAGCGAAGCAAGTTCCCGCAAAAATTCCTTGGGGTCCAATCCAAGAACAGGCTTTCCAGGAGCTAAAGCGACGATTGTGCCATGCCACAATCAATCCGTTGTATGTGGTCGACTTCACGAAGCCGTTCAACCTGTTCGTCGATACCAGTGCTTCTTCAACGTCTGCCATATTAACCCAGTCGAGTCCCGACGGTACTGAGGTGCCAATCGCGTTCTCAAGCACGAAGTTGAACGCAACGCAACGTTCCTGGTCAACCATCAAGCGTGAAGCTTACGCAGCTCTCGTCGCACTACAGAAGTATTGTAGCTGGATATTCCTGTCAGAAGTGACTCTCCATTTTGATCACAATCCGTTGTCGTATCTGACGGAGTCATGCGCTGGGCTTTGGCTCTGCAGGAATTCTCTCTAACATTCAAATACCGCGCTGGACGTAACAACGCAGCCGCTGATTGTCTTTCGCGTTTAAACTTTGATGACAGTCAAGCAGAGTACCTTGATGGAACAAACTGTACGATATTGCTTTGTAATCGAATATTTGTGTTACGATTACCGTACGTGTGTAAGCTTATGCTTTGTAAAATCGAATTTCTGTTTAATTTACGTAAAAGTTGTGTATAAGTTGCATCGTGAGTAGATTATAAATAGGCTTACGGAGAGGCCTATAAGTTCCGCCCACTGTTTTGGCCTGTAGCCTGGTCAGTGGGCGGGGCTTATGGGCCTCTCCGTGTGCCTAATTATAATCTAGGGCTATGATAGGCTGCAAGACCAGGCTACAGGTCAGAACAGTGGGTGGG
>Ga0209367_1002291_pt1 | contig 25116 bp, 17 predicted proteins | sample WorMetLIZISLAND2_FD_187412 | JGI IMG/M metagenome (GOLD analysis project Ga0209367, IMG submission 187412) | Marine gutless worms symbiont microbial communities from Max Planck institute for Marine Microbiology, Germany - Olavius geniculatus... ... | reverse complement strand
GTGCTGTTCTCATTTTTGTTCATTTTCTGCTTTTTTCTTTGACATAATTTTGCTACCCACTAATTGATTAATCTAGTTTTATATATATATATATATGTGTGTGTGTGTGTTACAAAAAGATTAGTCAACATGTATGAATAATGTGTGTATGCATGTGTGTGACAGGTTTTACACGACGATGCCATTATTGATTCAGTAATCACGTTGCAGCAATCTCACAGCCGTTGCAACATTGTTTTTCGGGATGATACTTACATGATATCAACAAAACTGATTCCTCTGGCAAAACTACATAGAGTATGTATTTTTGCTTTACTGAACTGCAGTTATATGGTATTGATGATGTAACTGATGCTGTCTATCTGAGAGTGCAATCGAAAATTGTGATAAGTTTGTGAGGCCTCTACAAAAAATTGCACAGGTATTGCTTTACCAGACAAACACAGTTTTATAGCAAAATGTGTGCTTATATATCAGAGCATATGCATTCGTGGTGCCCTTTCAGTTGTACCTCATGTCTGGTTAGCTGTTGGTCTAATAGGCCTACGCATCCATAATGCCTACGCACTTTCGCTTTTCTTAATTAAAACTACCGTACCGATCCATCTAATTATCGCAATTCCACTAAAGATGACTTCTATGTTCTAGACCGATAAAAAAACAGCGAATCGATGAAGGAATCAAAACAACTCATCTACAGGCAGCATAATCGAAATATTTTATCAATTCAGCGCTCTGTGGCATGGAACAATAATATTAACTAGTCATGTAGTCCTGAGTCTGTGCAGGTTGTCGCAGCACGGAAACTGCGCGGTGTATCTCTTCCGGCGAAGGCACAGTGCGTCACGCTAGGGGCTACATGTCCGCGGTAATTGACAGCACAGCGCCTGAGTGGAGTGGCAGTCGTTGTCCCATTGAGAGACGGACGCACTGACCATGGGCGTACCCAACAATCAGAATTAAAAGGGACGATCTGAGGCATGAAATGCCAAAAATCGAAGCCGAAGATTGAGAGCAAAGGGAGGGATGGTTCTTGCAGAGGGATAGTGAGTCAACTATGGGGTCTTGGGGAGCGCCAGAAGCTCCTCAGCACGGTCGAAAACACATTTTTTGGAATAAAAGAGCCGCGAAGATACGAGTGCGCAAACCGAAGTTGGAGAGGGAGGCTTGGTTACGCAACTGGAGCCGACGTCACGTGACTGTGTCCGTCACTCTGAGTGGCTGACTGGCTGTTCGCGATACGATGAACTGAGACGATGAACTGAACGTAATCGTGTTTGAAGTTGACAGGCGAACTGATTACAGCTCGTCCCGCCGGGTCAACCCGACCGACCCGACCCAACCCGATCGACGTAGCGTCGAGTAGATGGGACGGGACAGGGTGAAACGACCTGCAGCAGAAGACGAACAAATCGATCCGCTCGCTCTCAAGTCAAGCGCAGTTTCGACTCAACGCAACGCACGCAACGCAGCGGACTTAACTGACGCAACTGACGGAACAACCGCAAAGACCGATAAGGTAAGCTAAAGTAAGAACACTCCGTCGTTTATGATATTTGCATTAAACTGTTGCCAATTTGTTGTGCGTTATTTCTTAATTACAGACTAGATTTTTTTTATCTATTTACTTTATTTATAGCAGATGATTATAACTCTTTTTGTTGCGCGGCATTTAATTGCATGCGAAAGCAGACGATGGCGGAGGGGTTGCGTCAACTACGTCAACTGCGTTTGTTGCGTACTTTTCTCGCGTTCGTTGCGTTTATTACGGACTTTCGTGAGTGCGCTGTATGCGTTGCGTTAAGTGGAAACTCTGCCTTAGAGCGTCGGTCGTCGACTGTGCGGATGTCGCGGGACAAGGCGGGCAAATAACGAGCCTCACATCATTTCAATGAAGACGAGCGCCGCGATGATGACAAAATGCAATCCAATGCGACGCATTCGCGTAACGACGACGTTCTACGCTGTTGCGTATACTGCTGCAAATTACTGCATTGACGTGTCGTCGAGTCCACTTAAGGCGTGTTGAAAGCAACAGAAATAAAACGAAACAAACTTACATTCTTTTCTTTGTATTTGAATAGACATAGCTTTTGTATAATAACTTATTGTAAGGCTCAAATATTGAACTGTATAGTGTAACTTCGAAAATCGCGATGGTATCTGGGGATTACTGCTTCCACAATTTTAACGGAGATGCGACTACACATAGTAAATGATTGATGTGCCGAGACAGATACACTATTTCGGCATATCTCGGGTTTACAATGTGATGCAAGGGCACACACTCGCAAGGGAAATTCTGCACTCAGCAGTGACGCCGTTGGTTTGCGGTTTGCCGGAGAAGTCATCGAAGCCATCTCAGATTTCCAGATAAGTTCAAACACGCATCAGTTACACCGCCGCTCAAAGGCCGCTCTCTAGATGGATCTGTTTCTTCCAATTATAGACTCATCTCAAATCGCAATTTTATGATCTCAAAAGTTTCAGAACGCCTATTTCTGTCACGTTTTTGTCTCACATTGTGGACTCTCTGGAGACGAGTCTTGGCACGTGGACATTCGGGGATGATGCTATACTGTCCTCGCCGATTACGCGTTAACGACGACGACGTGCACGTCAAAAAGCAAACGACAATCTGAACGTCATTTAAGTATAACATAGCACTGTCTGCCAGTGTCTAGAGTGTTTTAAGCCTGTACTACGTATTCGCTTACCCAGTCCGGCAGTACTGTAACTAATACTCAGAAATGAAAACTATTACATTATGACCAGCAAAAATGTCGGTCAGAAAGTAATTGCATGCACAGTCGGACGGACGGTAGCTAGTATGCGCTTAGCACTGGGTGCTATATAGTGCGTACAAAATACACGGTGAAGTTAAAAATAGAGGTTGAAAAATAAAACTGGGACATACAGTAATACTACGAGCATAAAATATCGCAATTCACGAGGAAGGCTCCTGCAGTGGAAGTGATGGGAGTGTAGGGAGCAGTGCGCGTCGTTTACGTCATGCAATTATTCGGCGTTGAGCCGACCGGCTTTATGATGGAGAGATCATGAGATGATGGATGTCCGATGTGGTCAGTGAGGTCACTGTTATTACAGGCGCTGGACGCCATCTGGCGAATGACGCGTGCGACATCTCCATCCTTCCAGCCCATCGGCTGCTGACAGCTCCACTAATGAGACCACCGGCGACGAGACCGCACATGCTGGCTAACTACGTGGACACCGACTGCAGTTCTTCTGCGACACTGCTGGAGATGGAGAAGAGTGGGAAGAAAACAGTTTTTCCTGTACCTCGCGACATTTGGGGTCCCGCCAAAATAATTAACCTAGTCGTTATTTGCAGCGGTTTGGCCGCAATTTGCAACGAAATTTACCGTCAAAACAGCTCGTCAAATCAGTTACTTAATCACTGTATAGCAAGTTGTAGTCAGCGTATGATCCGTTGAGGTTACGACCTCAATATTCTCGATATTAAATAAGTAAATAGCACGGTAGTGACGGTACGTCGGCATTCGCTATTGACAGCTGGGCTCTTGTCTATGTTGTTTTTGTGTCGATTGAGACGCTTAGAATTATCTTGATGTTACATGCTTGACGCTGGCTTGCTTCGGTAGTGTCACGGCACAGACGCTCTTTTTCTTCCCCAAACAGTAACAACTTAAAAAGCCCGCAGCATCCGCAAGACGTCCCGGAAGCGGCGCTGTAGCAGCAGTGACGACGACGTCCTAATAAACATCAGCAATCAGCGTAACAAGCTATAGGCTACAAGCAAGCAGCGCATGCAGTAAAACGAACAGTGGCAACGACGCACGTTAACAGCGGCACGACAAATGAACAGTTCAGAAGTATGCAGTCCACTCACTGATTACGTCAATCACTAAGGATTCCAGTGATTGCCTGCATGGAAAGATTCGCCGACGAATTGGCCTGTAATGCACTGAGCGAGACATAACTCTACACTTGCCCTTTCACTGATTATACAGCAAAGCCGAGACAATAGATCAATGTGTATAATTTACCTGGAGGCCCAGGGATGCCGGGTGGACAGTAGTCCTTAGTAGTTGCACAGAATTCCTGCAGCGCCGACATCTGCACAAGAACAGCAACTTTGCAATGCAGTATGTAAAACGCAAAATAAATAGCGCAAGCATCAGGCAAGTATGGAATGATCAGGGCTGTATTTGCTAAGTACAGGGTGTATTGGTAGAGGGGAGGGGGGTTGATGCCCCTTAAAAACTGATCACCCTGTCAGAAAATTCATAAAAGTATGCAATGGGGTCAAATGCAACCCCCTGTAACTCCACCCTTACCCAAATCTGAAAGTTCAAACTGAATTATATAACTGTCATTATCATTTCCCCGACTGTATTGCATGTACATGAATGGATGCATTCTGACCTACCAGTAGATATTTGACAAATACAGCGCCTTGCTATAGATCTGTAGGCCTACTACATGGGTCAAAAGCCATGTAGCCATTTGTGTTATCACAGCAAATCACGTTTTAACCACAATACAAGATGAAACGTATATAGCTAGAACAGCATCGATGGCGACCATAGCGTCACTTGAGAGCTTAGCTTGCTTTAGCCACAGAAATAAGTTACTATGTTTTGCTGTGGTAGCCACGGTTTAAAATGAGATGAATTTTTTCGGCTACTAACGTTTAGCCAATGAACGTGATCTTCTTATAACTATTGTGCTCACCATAAAGATTGATGAGCTTGCATCATCGCTGTTCGTTCTATTCGGTTACTTTTAATAGACAAAATTTATGTAAAAAAACTGTTCAGTTTATATACAGTGTAAGAGTGACATCGTGGTTGTAGATATAAAACAACACAAATCACAATTTAAAAATTCAAACTTTACCATTACACAGTCAACAAAGTTCTTCTGGGCGGATTGAGCCCAAATTTTTTGGGGTGATAAGCGTCCACGACTTAATTACGTCGTTCAAATTTGGTGACAATCGGTTTAGAAGTTTTGGGTGGGCTGAGAGCCAAACTTTGCTTTTTTCCATATACTTTGAAGGTCGTCCTTACAACACTCACACTATCGTGTGAGGTGTAATATGTCTTACAGCAAAACAACTGATGAGTCGACTCTAGCCATGTAGTCTGTCGCGTATGATGGTAGCTTATATAGACCTATATGTACTTCAGAATATCCCAATATCTGCGGTTGCAAATCATCACAGTTTTGATGTTTTCTCCTGCCTGCGGGGTTTAGAAGTCGAGTCGATGGCAGCAAGACACTCACTCAATCGCGGGCCGAATGTATGTCAGGCAGGAGGTTGAGCACCATCGCATTAATCCTGACACGACGTCATCCATTAGCCACATCTCAGCCGAATGCATAATGTGATACGAAAGCACAGAACAGCGCTTCTTGGGCGTGTTAACTTATTACGTCACTCAAGATCTTACTTGTTGCTAAATGTCCGGTATTTAACCGGACGGTCCGGTAGCCTATATTTTGGCGATTTGTCTGGTTGAAAAATAAGCGCCATATACTAAATGGACATTTGTACGACGATTCTGTGCCCCTAAATATATTTTTATTTTGCATTTCGTTTTTGCGTGTTTTACTTACTTGTTAAAACAGTGTAAATATCTGGTATTTTGCAGTTTATGTAGCATAAAGCGTTAGTTGAAAGAGTGTCACTTATATCGACCACCCGCGCGTAGGCTATTCATTGGATGACAGTTGCTATATCGTTATATCTGTTTCCAGTGTTTCGTTAGGCCGCGATCACATACAATAATTTGCCATCACCTTGAGTAGTCAGGCAAGTAGCAGAAGTGCTTATAGTGCATGAGAGCACAACTCTCGTCGGAACGCATCACGGTCCTATAAATTAGTAAATATTACGGCAATGATTAGATCAGTCGCAATAGATCACCGCCGCTATGCCTGTTCATCACTTTTGCATCACTCTCGAGCGTCGCCAGGACTAACCATATAAGCCTACACGTCAGCAGTTGTTAACAAGAACAGGAAACATTAATGCTGCACGTGATTTAAATTGGCTTTATCCAACTCCAATCACACTCGTATACGCGCAGGAGTACACTTCACTCATTATGTCCAACAAGAAGCAATGCATGCCGTCGCATAAAAAAACACCACGAGACAACATTCCACCGGTGCATCATTTGAAAAGTTCTTGATCACGGAATTCTATACTTTCTTATTTGCAAACGTTTATCACAACTATGGTCTAGTCAGTGATTTAATAACAAACGACTATAGGCCTACTTCTTCATTTTTGACTTTCAAACTCTTTTCTAGTTTACTGCTTTTCTCTTGTAGGCCTATACACAAGTAAGTAAGTAAGTAAGTAGTCTGCATTTGTAACGCGCCATATGTCAAAACAAAAGTTCGAATCGTAGGCGCGGATGTTAACAGTTAGTCGATGGCGGTGTTGCCGGAGAAAAGATGAGTCTTGAGGTGTCGTCGAAAAGTGTTGATAGTGGATGCTGTTTGAATGGTAATTGGTAAACTGTTCCAAATACGAGGTGCAGTTGAGCTGGACGCACGGCCGGCGAACATTGTGTTGTCTGTTGGCTGGGACAGCAGTTGGTGGTCGGATGATCGGAGTTGACGTGACGGTGTATAGTCACTAAGCAGAACTGAGAGGTGTTCTGGCTGACCAATGTTTAGTGATTTCCATACACAGTTCAGTCCGTCACTGCCATTGTCGGCTTTTTGTAAGCCTACGTTTTGATTTCCTCCTAAGATTTTCAAAAGTGTGACTTACATCGAACAGTCAAACAGCGTGCTGTAAATTGGCTGCAGTATGGTAGTGTCGACTAAAGAAGTTTCTGAGAGAGACGTGCGTTTGTGGCGTGTTGTGAGCTGTGAACATCGCCGCGAGTCTGACTATAAATATCGCAGATTGCACGAGTCAACCTCAGATGATGTCAGATCCAGCAATTGAGGTGCCATACAAACTGATATAGGCCGAGGCAATTTCTGGGATCTTAGCTGATTTGCAGTTGATCTGCGGTGTTCAGGCAAACTCTACATCGCGACAATTACGACTGATTGGTCGAGACAGTTCTAGGAGGCTAGGAGACTCAGTCAAAGGAGTCTAGGGTATTACCGCTGAACGACGTCCCGCCAGTCAGAGCCGCGCACGCGCAAATCCGACGACGTCGTCTGCAATAAATTCTGCTCAGCACTCGCCGACGTTAACTTCGTCATCGGCGACGACTGTCTGGCGTCAGTAATAGGGTGTTTATCCAGCAAACGTCCAGCATTAACACGTGTATTTTGAATACATTTGCTGGAAGTTTGCTGGACGTTTGCTGGATCGTGTAAACACCCCATAAAAGACAACTACCACGACAACAGCCCCTTACGATAAAACCCCCGCTACGACAAACCTTCTCCCTCTCCGACAATATCCCCTCCACAAATAAAATCGTACGCGTGCCAAAGTCGGGGTGACATTGTCTCAAGTGTACGGGCCTACCCATTTCTGACAGTTCTATTCTTGACTTCAACGTGCGTCACGGAAGGAAAAGATAACCACGCAAGAACCAGTTAACAGTAAGTAACTTTATGGTGGTGGCCAGCAAACTTCGTATGCAGCATAGGGGAAAGATTTCGTTGCTTTTGGGAGAAAAAATTATCGCAGGGGAGTTTTGTCGCAAAAGCATCTTGTCGTATGGCGTTTGTTCAGGCCCGTCGAGAAGGGGGTTAGGGGGAAAAGTTACCCGGGGCCCCGCGACGTTTAAAGGTCCCGTTGTCGCTCAAAAATATAAAGTACACCAGAATGCTCCATTTAAAAAAATCATAAAGGGGCCCCGCGAGAATGTTTCCTCGCGCCGCGCTGTGGCTCTCAACGAGCCTGGGTTTGTTTTGTTCGTGTATCCCGCATGGCTCAATGCAGACGGTATCTAGAGGCAAGTGTTTCCACGCCGACGGTGACAAGATGTTTTATGTTCGTAATTACTACGTATACAGTACCGTGGACTAGCCGAATTAACGTGACGGTGCAGACCATAAGCCTACAGACGTGGCCAGTGCCGAGAATAGTGCAAATACCCTGCGAATAATCCATTCTACGAGACATTAACCGACTTGCTAATCAAATCGCCTTAAGACAAGGTCCGTAAATCAGTATTTCAACCCGAAGCGTTAGCGCTTAACATAACACTGCGAGATTGGGTTAGCTTAACCGTTTAGTCCGATTCTCACTCATCCATGCATTTACGCAGTGCTGAACCAGAGCCTTAAGATAGTCGTGCAACTGTTCACCTTACTTAGGCTAAACCTGGGATCAGCCAGTCAATACTGCAGCGAAAATATTATCATTTTAATTTTGAAGTTTAAATGTTTTAATATGTCTCAAATGTACAGTTTGTATTGTCAGTATTTTTAGTTTAGGAACTGTAGGCCTACTGATTATTGTTTCAAGCCAGCACTTGTGCAGTTGTAGGCCGACTGCCCTATTTTAGTGAAGTTGGTGATATTTGATGAGCTATTATTTGCTTTTCTCTGACGTGGTCACGCACTGCCATAATAGGCGGTACACGGGCTATACGAACTTCAGCCTAATTGCTAAAGTGGATATGATACATGTAAATATTACGGTAGTATAAAAAGAATACAGTAAACTGAAAAGCTTTAGACCTAATAGGTCAAAATGGTCACGCGTCAAGAAGAACAGACGGAAAGTGCAGATTGGGGGGGGAACGACGGATGTATGCTATCGCAAGGGGTCATGCATATTTTATGCCCGTCAGCCCGTGTAAATTATAGGCGTTTACAGCTCAAACGACGTTCAGCGACAGGCGTTAAATAGTTCTTGGGTGATAATCGAGTCTCTGTATTGCAGTTTAGACGCCAGCAGTCTGTTACTAGTAAGCCAGAACTGCTAGGAAACGCGAATTAACTATTCGTTGCGTTAAAAGTGCGTACAAAATGAAGATGTGCTAAAGCAATTAGAATGAAATAAACTAAATCAAAGCCGCAGGCGTGGCAGGAATTTACAATTTTCTCACAGACGCTCCCTCGCACCCGCTCTTTTTTGCCGAGCAGTTGATTGGATTATGAAACGAACTGCTCGAGAAGCTGAGGTTCATGTTGGCAACAATTGTACACAGATCTTGATTACGCCGATGATGTCGTGCTAATGGCTGAACAGACAGAGACGTTACGATCAGCTCTCACGAAATTCTACCAGACCGCTGAGGACCTTGGTTTGCACCTATCGTGGCAGAAAACTAATGTACAAAACCTGGGCGCGGGTGATCCCGCTGCAGATATAACGGTTGCTAAGAACACCATTGAAGCAGTTACAGAGTTCCGGTACATGGGCTCTATTCAGTCGTCTTCTGGCAGGTGCTATCCAGATCTACACCGACGAATTGGAGTGGCCTCCTCCGCCATGCTCTCGATGCAACGCTGCATGCTGGCGTCAAAAGGATCTAAGTCTGGACACCAAGCTAAGACTATACCAAACTCGTGTTCTCCAAAATCCTGTTGTATGGACCCTGCTGGCAGATGACAGACGCAGATTACAATCCTTCCATATGTCATGCCAACGCCAGATACTGGGTGTGAAGTGGCAGGACCATGTGAAGAACGTCGACATAGCCGACAGGACCGGTCTGCCAAGCATTGCAGATATAATCAACAAGAGGCGCCAAGCACTGTTTGGTCACGTTGTTAGATTGGATGCCACCACACCTGCACACCAAGCGTTATGCCAGGTTATGCAAGGAAAGGCAGCCAGAGTCTGGGGACAAACTGGCGAAGATTTCCTGGGCGTCCTTGAAAGACCTGAATACAGCAGATCAGCAACGAAACACCGGTCAGCTGGAGACAGATGTGGCAGAGTGCAGATGAACGTGGACATCGTGAGGAGTCGTCGCAATGGATCTCAGCTGTCTACGCGTCATGATGACGATGATGACAGACGCTGTGAATTTCCGACAAGGTGCTCGACATTTCCACTTTGCCCATAAATTTCCCCAAAATGTTGGGTTTTCCTCCAGATTTTGCATTTTAGACGACAATTTTCCGATCAGAAAAAATTTCCGACAGCTTAAAATTGGGGAATTGCCCCTGGCTTTTCCCCCCTGCCACGACGCACCGGCCCCCTGCAGGTTCAGATTCATAGCGCCGCCCGTGAAAGACAGCTACCGACCGGTATCTTGGACTGCATGGTCATCCAGAGGCCGGCGTCATGTCTGACGTCATCATGGTTGAGCGTCCACGGTCCGGCGTCTGAACCACGAGTAGCGGCACGTAGCCGACGAGTCAGTCTAGCCGCCAACTTGTCCTTGTTCTGGACGTCAGCAGATGGTCGATGTCGGCGGGAGCTGGCTCGACGTCGCCGGCGAACCAACATCGAGTCCATCGGGGTCTCTCCCTCCATCTCCGTCACTCCATCGAACCCTGAGGTCGCCGTGACGTTCTGCCGCCAGCTGCCGACTCTGGTGGCGGCGACTCTGGTGTTAGCGATGGTGGAAGGAATCGTCGGGATGGTTGATTGTCGTCTGGCGCTGAAGACAGTGAAAGCAGTGGCGACGTAACAGAGGGTCAGAACAACGAGCAGGCCATAGATGACTCGCACATGCATCCACAGACGGTCGTAGTTGGCTTGTAACGCGGCCACGTCTACCAACGCGTTGTTGTCCTGGCGAGTCTTGGACTGCCGCTCTACGCCGACCACCGTCATGTTGGAGGCCGCCTGCACGTAAGACAAAATCACGCATGCGATAAAAACAAGGCGGGCTGCGTACAGTGCAGCTATTAGTCAACTTAGGTTTGGCAGCGCCATCGCATGAGTCAAGTAAATATCAAGTGAAATAATAACTATTTTATTGTGGTTACTTTTTACGCGCAAAGCAGGTAGACTGCTTTAGCGCGTCTTAGCCATCGCAATTCTGTCTGTCCGTCCGTCCGTCCGTCCGTCACACGGGTGGATCAGTCAAAAAAGATGCAAGCTAGGATCACCAAATTTTCACCGTCTGCTGCCTGGAAAACTCTAGTTTTAGGAACCGTAAAGCTATTCCATATTCGGAGGGGATCAAGCTGAACGAGGACGTTAAATGAAAGGAGGGGGTAAAAAATTTGCGATTTTTAGCCAACAGGTCGCTGTATCTCAATAACGGTGCGAGATAGTGTCTATAAATTACTATTAATCACTAATAGGAACTCGTACACTGGCTCACAAAAACATTTTTTTAATTTTGTAAAAACACACATGAAACATGTTTTTTAAAAACTTTTATAAAAACATTAAAACATTTTACATTTATGAATGGCTGGAGATAGACCAACAACCAGAGTACGAAATACGTATTCAGCATTAAATGTAGATTTTAGCCGTCCAAGTCCCGACACCCTAGGTTTAAGAAGGCCTGCACACGCGGGCATCAAATAGAGGTACCCCCTGAAAAATGGTTATTTTACTGCCATTGGCTCGTTTAGCGTGAGTGATAAGCTTCTCCGTTTACAGGAGAAAGAATACATGAAGCATACATGAAGCACACCTAGAGCAACCGTAGAGCAAATTTGAAGCAAACTTACAGCATAATGTACGTTTAGAGCACACGTCGTGCACTCTTATAGAGTTGGCTTAATAACGGTGTTGTATATTGAATACGTGTGCTTCGTGTATGCTTCCTCGTGTAAACAAGGTAGGCCTATGAGTGAGTGTGTAGGGTTTGACGTCCCGCACGACACAGTTTAAGTAGGCCTAATTTTAGAGACGGCCTTTCCGAGCAATGCACATATATAAACACATAATCGTCTAGCATGAAAACGGCTGCTAATTATCATAACAAGCACTATTAACGAGCTTTTTAGTGGTGTCAACATCGATGACCTTGAATGATCTTGAAATTCTAAAATAAGGGGTTTTAGTTTATTTTGCAATTTTCGGGGGCGTCGCACTTCTCGAGAGTGAATTGCGCCGAAATTACTAGAGATTTAGCCAACCTGCGTATGAAATTTTAGCATAAAACGTACATTTTTAACAATCTGGGATTTGACCTTTTAAGCCTCAAATTTGGGTAGGCCTAGTTTTTGCCTAGGTGGCAGAACCGATGCTGTCGTGCGTCACGTGAGCTTTTCTCAAATTACTTGTAAATACATGATTCAATTTTGTTGTTACAGGTGCAATGTCGTTGATAAGCCTACAGGTTGACCTGATAGGCCTACTTGTGCATTATATAGCACGTTACGATAAAACGTTTTGATGCTGCATGAAAAGTGTTGGCCATGGTCTTGAAAATAGTTGGTCTTGAAAAAATATTATTAGTCTTGGTCTTGAATAAAGTCTAGTTTACATCACAGCTCTTACCTCGAGTCAAACTTCCGTCACTCGCACGAAACGAAGATCACTACAGAAGCGGGTGTCACGAACAGCGCATCTTTACGCAAATCCGACTAAAGAGACGTTCGCACTACGCACGTATTACGTCTCGCGTATACGCAATGGTCAGTACGCACAATTCGAACTCAGTCTGTGCGTTGACTAAACCACTGTTCAGTCGATCGTACGTTTAAGCAAATATTTGAAGCTTCAAATAATTCGGATGACAAATCTTCTGAACGCCGCTGTCTTTCACTCAACAGTATAGCAACTACAGTCATCCGCGCGCATCCAATCCGTGTCGCTGGAGTGACTGTGGACAATGGATACTGACAGCTCCACCAAGAAGCCTAGGCTGTCGTGTCAGCAGCAGCAGCAGCAGCGCGTGACAGGCGCATGCTGCAGTGTCCGCAATAACAGGATCGTCTGTGGCAAGAGATGTCGTGTGTCGTCGTCTGTCTCAGCAGGTTAGTGCGATATTAATGACGCGCCGTTCCTTATACTTCGCAATACGCACTGCATTCGTCTGTCCTAAGATATCGTTCGGGTTTGTAAATCAAGCAGGGATAGGTTCGAAGCCATTACTTTCAGGGTCAAAGCCAAGGCCATTGATTTTTGAGGCCAACACAACGAAGTAAGTAAATGAGTGAGTAGTCATAAAAGTTTTATACTGCGCATCAAAAGCCAGTTGAATCCCATTAAAACCATAATAAATCATACATATAATTTGAGCAACGCTCACGTGACGCGCGACAGCATTAGTACTGAAAAGCAGGCTTAAATCTGCTCGAACAACCGTGCTTTCCTCCTGTGACACGTAACATGCCCACACTTGCGATTCTTCGCTATAGGCTACTGTGAATGACATAATGTGTGTTTAAACCGTGTAATAATAATAATAATAATACTGACACCCGGGGAATGAGTGTGAAACGTGCAAGAAAATAATAACGCGTTTTCAAGGGGGTACCAAAATTTGACGCCGCATGGAAAATACTTCTTGAACTATGTGCTATATGGCATGTTTTACAGCAAATCCAGAAAAAAATCCACAACAAAAATCCGTAACAAGTTGTAGAACACACATCAAGTCGTGGACGTAGGCCTACAGCAAGTTGAACAAGTTGTCGCACAGCAAGTCAACAGCAAATCGAAATAACGCAGTCCGAGCTTAACCCTTTGTCTTTTAATCATGGCTTATCCTAGGCGCGTTCAGAGCGACGTAACTGAACTGAGCTGAACTGACACGGTTCAGTTTTTGACGAACCGTGACGAACAGTGAGCAAGCAGTAGGCCTAATGCATTACAGTATGCACCGTTTAACGGCGTCGGTGGCCTACGTGACAACGCTTACGTACGCGTCAACTAATAACCAATGGGCGCGCCTGCCTGCCCACTAGTCAGTTCATCAAAAACTAAACCGTGTCAGTTTAGTTCAGTTACGTCGCTCTGTACGCGCCTTGAAGTCGACGCACCACGGGAACAAAAAAGCCGTGTGACTGTGGTAGTCCTATCGGCGAATCATCGTCAGGCTCATTGTGGACATTCATTACACAAAGCAGTGATGAAGACTCTCGATGCATTGTCGTAGATTTGCATTTTATCGCCGACAAGCAGTGGCCGAGTATTCGTACGTCTGACGTTGGTCCAACAGATGTTACAGCACTGATAAAACGGCTATTTCTCGATTATTTACGATTCTGCTGGGATGCTGCTGGCTTTGACTTAATTAGCAGCATTCAATGGCGGCAGATTTAGACTAGGCCTAGTCTAGCTTCCGTCGCCTTCCGGAAGACGGCCAGAACTCAGTAGAATTTACAGCGAATTGTTCACTCTCTTGCTCTATATGGGCTCAATGTCTGTTGGTGTGCATGACACATTTCACAAAATAATTCAATTTTATTATGTCCATCGCCAATCTGTACAAGCTATAGGTGCCAATTTCCTTATGCATCAGTCCACTATAGGTCTTCTGTCCATATTCTTTTAGGTCTTCCTATCTTGTTCTTGCCGTCCATTATGCCAAAACAATTATCATGAGGCTTATCAGCCTGTCATCTTGCATCCGGCATAAATGTGACAAAGACGTTCATCACTCTCTGCACGACGCTGGTGTTTATGTCCATTCTTTTTTGTGATATCTTTATTCTTGATTCTCTGTTGCCACATTAAGTTTAATATCCTTCTTAAACATTTCATTTCTAAACTCCGGAGAGAGTTCGTCATTTTTCTTGAATATCCATGTCTCAGCCGCGTACACCAGGACACTAATCACAGATGCCTAGCTAGCAACGTCGTCTTGTTTGCTATGCAGCTAGAAATTCCTTTATCTTGAAAAGTTGTGCGGCGACAATTTTGTAATGGCCTCTCGAATTTTCACGTCTTCTGTACATCAGAAATATGGCGTCTTTATAAAACGGGCCTAACTCTTCCTAATCTTCTGCGTATTGTCCGTTTCTCAAAAGACTGTGCCACTGTTATTTTCTGAATAACTCGGTAAAACGTTGGCCGATTTTAACAATTTACGACATACAACATAAAGAAGTAACTTGACACAAATGACTATAGTTTTCCCCATCTCACCTTTACAATGTTGCTACACTACCCTGTGAAATATAGAAGTCGTACCTTGGCCGTTTACAACGATGAATTCACATTGGGTAGAATTTCTCCTAGAAACTGATTTTTTATTATATTGGTGTGCCAACATACGACAAAAGCATACTGAGAAACGTCAAGGTATAATTCACAAATGGCAATAACTGAAACAGACAGAATTAGCACAACAACAACAAATAAAGTGCAACATGTAAATGGTCCCATGTATCCAGATTACGTAGCCTGTACTCATGTTGGCGTAGAATCTAGATACAGTAATAACAAATGAGAATTCTACTGATGTCACAGTAAAATCTTACGTCATGATTTCTACAATGCAAATCTAGTTTACAACCACTGAGACTATGCACTGAACTGATGTAGTACAGTACTCATTCCATGGTTAACATTCTGCAGTTAGTCAAATCATTAATTTTTCACCATTAACTAAGCCATGTTTTAGCTACTACGTAGGCTTATACAGTAGTTTTAGACTGTTAATTTCCTATTTTTTTTGTGTTTATGCTTACGTTGTCTATGGGTACTTGTGACCTGAATCAAATAATATGTTACTATATGTTATATGATATGTTATTACTAACACTATTAGTAAAAATCTTAGTTTACAAGCTAGAAGTGCATAAAACTTGAAACGTTCTGCTTCAACAATTTCAAGAACATCTCTTTTTGTGAAACACAATTTAACCTCACTTAATTTCTGAAAAATTGGCCCGCTGAACAAAAATTAAAGGCAGTAGTAGCAACAGATCAGTACATAAGACAACACTCAAACACTTGGCCATTGGTTAAAACTTGCCGCTTATTTCAAAAATACTCCATGTACGAGGGTCGTTCGATAAACAAGTTACAAAACAGCACCATTCTGAGAGTTTTCCAAATATTAAAAATCCGGAATATACGTTTTGTAAGAAATTTAATTCGGAGTAGCAGCTGTGAGTTTTATGACGATGACGTCACTGTGACCTCGTTTATAAACATTAAATACAGCGACGTTGACATTAAAATCGTCCCGTAACGAACAACATGTCGTTATTGTATTTGTGTGGGCAAAAAAATAAATGCAAATCAGATTCACTCTGAGATGCATCCAGCATATGGTGGCAAGTGCTTTACGAAGCGAACGCTTCACATTTTGTGTAACAAAATGCTAGGTGGACAAAAATTTGTATCATACACCGAGGTGCAATCAGTCGTTCTGCAGTGGCATGGACATCAGCCAGCATCGTTCTTTGCATCGGGCATTCAGAAGTTTGCTGACAGATAAGACAAATGTTTGAGCAAACATGGATGATATGTTGAAAATGAAACATTAGTCTTTAGCATTTAAAGAGATGGCATTAACTTGTTAAGTTTATTGTTTTCCTTCTTATGCTGTTTATCACTAGCAAGTTATGATAGATTACTGGTGGGGAAAATAATACACGTGTAGACTGTGTTCTGTGAATGGGTGACATCACAATAATGACGTCATCATCCAAAAAATTTCTACACGTGTTCATCCCCACAAAACATATATTTCACATTTTTTAGATTCAGAAAATTAACAAAATGACACTGTTGTGTAACTTATTTATCAAACGACCCTTGTAAAAGCAAACAGCTGGAAATTGTCGAGCATAGAACAAAGTGATTCTAGCAAAATTTACACATTCGCTCACAACATACATAATCAAAATATGTACAAAATGCATCTCTGCCTAAATTCACCTATCAGAAAATTACCCCAATTGTGACAATGTACACTGCATACGTGATATTGCTGTTCAAGACGCAGTAACATCTTGCAAAACCAGCAAATCAGCCATTATTTAATAATTCAGAACATGTATATGTTACTTACAACTGCCAAAATATACATACAAATCTAACACCTGACTAAGAAACAAAAACCATAAATCCTACAGCATCAAAAAATTGTAAAAAAAACTGCAAGCAAAGACACAAATAAATCAGACATAACCTACATAGCAAACTTGCTTTAATAATTACGTAAACAGCAGTACAAAACCGCAGATAAAAAGTTGAAAAACAGACAAATAATATAAACCCTCACATAATTTTTTGCAGTATCGGTCAACGTCTATCTAGATACAAAAAATAAACACATACCAGAACCTAAAATAGAGCAAAATGTTATCAAACATGCCATATGAATGCTTAGCATTTAATTATCATGGTGCACATCATGACAGTAAATGTTATGCAAGCAACCTGAGGTTATATCCACAGCTTGAGCAACTGTCAAAAAGAATTGGATGCAATCACAATTGGTTAGTTTCTCACCACACAGATACATCCAACAAAAACTAGAATTTAAAAAAAAGGTTTTTAAACCTAAAAAACGTTCTTTAAACTTAACGTATTTTTTAAAACCCAACTCGGTGGATTTTATTGGCTTTATCAAGTTTTGGGCTTTTTAAAGTCCAACTTAAACATCAGATGTAAAGTCAACTAAGTCTTTACTTACTCTCCACAGCATAAAATATATTTTTAAAAACTACAAATTCATACGTTTGCCCGTTTCAAAAACTTAGTTAAACAAGAAACTGAAATTGGATTAAATATGAGTAGATTTTTTGGTGGGCTTACCCAATAAAACCCTCTGAGTTTTTCTGTCATCTACCGGGTCTCTCAACTCTGACAGAATCAATGACAACATTATGCTGTACAAACCATGCACTAAAAAACTTGTACCACAGTTGGCAGAAAATGAGTTGAGCTGTGCCGACAAATCAACAAATCCGGCGGCGTAGCCAGGTTGTGAAATACACTTGGTCAAACAGCTGACTAAGCCAAAAAGCAAATGCGCTGGATCAGGCTGAGTCGAATTCAGCCCACTGCACAAGTCCAGCTCACCTAAGGCATAATCAGTTTAGCAAAACTTAAAAATGGCTAAAGTTATAGATTTCGCTGTGTAAATGAATCGCACACTCTTGGATATGCTTATACTCAGGGAGAAAGTGACAGAACACAGAAAAAGTTACCATCACATGATGCATCAAAACCACAACAGATACTAATTAGAGCTGTCAAAGCATTAATTTTTATAATGCATTATTAACGCACCCAGGCCTGTCAAAAGGGAGAGTAGGGAGGAAGTTACCCTAGGCCCCGCAACATTTAGGGGGCACCACCTGTAGAATATAAAAAGTAAAAAAAAGCAAACAGAAACACATTTTTCAACAATAACTGACGTCACCGCTAGCATAGAAATCTATTAGCCTGTCATCTAAATAATATTTATTTACAGTAGTGATGGAATGGCAACTACAGTTTAGTTACTTAATTCATTCGATTGTCAAATAACAGCAGTTTGACAGAATATTACAACTTTTGCTTCACAGAATTTAGTAAAGTAAATAATTTACGCATGTGCGTTAATTTTTTTAACATGCGTTAATTTATTAATGCATGAATTTGACAGCTCTAATACTAACACAATCTAACTGACTGACTGCATAGTTTTACAAAGACTGATGATCCATATTATACGTTGTTATACTTCAACGCAAAATACCTGCCCGCGATTGGTCCAAATCACGTCACGTGATGTTCACAAAATGCCATAGTCACCTCCTCAGCAACAATGCAGTGACATAGTGCCCTCCATGGAGGCACTATTAACAACAGTGCTCTCTCAGAGGGCACTATTTGATTGGCGTCATCATCACGCTGACGCTGGTCACGCCTCATTAATATTTGAGACGTCTATGACCACGTGGATGCTGAATTCATGTATTGTGGCTAAACGGTACATAATACACTATCAGCAGTAAACCACGTTTACTTTATTCAAAGATAACATAAAATACCACAAATTTTACATACAAGTGTTGGGGTATAACAAAATAAAAAGAGACTGGCGTCTCAATCGTTATGAAAAATTTTTTGCCCTCAGTTCGTAACATGTTGCCTTCGATATTCGATCTTGGGCAACACATTACGAACCTCGGGTCAAAAATTTTCAATAATGAATGAAGACAATCACTATTTGTATACTGTTAGTCCAATGGTGTAGTGGTAAACTTTTGTTTGGTGGAACACTTCCCATTCCTTCCCCTCTCCTCCCCTTAGATGTAGGCCTCCTTGATTCCAGCTATGGAGTCTATGGGAATGCTAAAAGCTCCATCAGAAAGGTGGAATCCCAGCCACATTCATTTTTAGATGTACAAAGGAAAGGGCTAGAATTTTCATTTCTTTGCAGGCTTATTTAAAGAGAATGCTGTTCTATTTCCATTTACCCTTGTCCTGATGTTACTTGGGGAATGAGGCTGTTCCCTCGCAAAAATATTTGGGGGAAAGGCATTCCCTGTGTTCACCCTTGACTACAGTACACCAGTGGCTGGTTAGTCTCTCACAAAAAAATAACATACTAAGCTGCATACAAGTATTGTACGATATGACTCGGTACAATATTGCAACCACAGAAAGATTTTCATTTTCTGGGATTTTCTAGAACCTGAAGCTTTAACTTTGAGGAGTTTCCAAAACCTGAAAAAATGAAGAAAAATCCAGAACTTTCCTGGATGTGTGGGAACACTGTAAAGGTCAATCAAACTGATGCGGAAAAATGTGTTCACAGCTAGCAGCAGTTATAGCTTGTTGATCATGATCATCATCATCAGCACCATCTGTCTTTTTGTGACGTATGCCAGGTGAGATCTTGGTGACAACTCCCTGCCAGCGGCAACTGATGCCAGAGTCAGGTAGACAACCGGGATATGATGACGGATAAACACAAGTTGACCCCGTACAGCGAACAAAGCCATATCCATGCCTCTGAAGCAGACACAACATGCAAAGGTTACAGGTTGTGATGTAGAGCTCTTTAGAAAAACCCATCACTGAGCTACAGAGCATAACCTGACACGTGCCGCATAATACAGCGTTACCTGCCACCTAACACTGTAGGCAAACATGCCTCACCTTAACCCCAGCCAGACAGGCCAATACTCAACTTACCTACTCCGGAGAGATGCAAGGCTGGCTTGATCTTGATGATATACCAGGATGGTCTACCGGTCTGTAAACAGTTACCCATCCAACCAGTAACCATTTGATAGTTACCTGACTGAGATTCAAACACACGACTTCTTGATTGTAAGTCCAACACCCTAAAATTATGTCACCAAGCCACCATGTCAAAGCAAAGATAACGGCATGCAAAATGATCACAGTGGAGTTTTTAATAAAAAATATTGTTAATCAATAAATAATCACTAATTATTAAACAGTTAATTAGAAATTTTTTTACTCCTCGGGTGCTACGTTCCTAACTAAGTGAAGAGAAGTATATGAAATCAGTGTAATATTGAGGACCGACCGACCGACCCCTGTTCCCAGAAAAGCCTTCCTGGAAAAACTTCAAATGGCCATATCTCCGATGACCGATGATGTCACGTGACCCCAAAAAGTCAAGGTCGTGACCCCATTACCTTCGAGGTGCCATATTTCCGTAACGGTGTTAGATATATGCATGTGTTAAGGTATAACAAGACAAATGGCAACTAGCGTCATCGACCATTATTGGAAATTTTTTCCTCTCAGTTCCTAAAATCAGGCAATATTTTATGAACTTTGGGGAGACAATTTCCAATAACGACCTCGACGCCAGTCACTATTAGTATAATATTAAACGGGTCTCAATTAAATGCCGGGTCTCTAACACAAGCCGAAAGGAACGAAAAAGCTTTTAAAAGAAAATAAAAGAAAATGATGCATGCGAGGAGTACATTAGATTGGTTACAATCTAATAATATTTCTCGTTGCTGATTTTTACCAGCTTTATGAAGCGCATGTAAGTAGTATCTTAATGGCACGTCAGCACAAAATAGGACATTCAGCACCACAATGGCTAAAAGTGTTCAACTTATGTGTTAAAAAATGACAAAAGAAAACTTGATAAGATCAAGGCTATGAAGCCGATATAGAACAAAATTATACACAATTATAAAAGCAACAATTTTGCAAGATGCAACATTTTCAAAAACTTATCTGAAAGTATCAACTACAAAATATCTCTGATGTGCTGCACTGCAACAGGTGCAAGCCTATAAAAATGTGCTTGAAAGTGAGAGGAAAATGGCAAACTTTGCATTCTGGTCAATTCTCTCCCCCTAAAAGATAGGAGTTTGTCAGTCTTGTATGATCAAAACATATAGCAATACAAAATGCCATAACAACAGTTCTGTTTCTTATAGTGAAAAAACTGTCCACAATAGAACAGAGACAAAAACCAACTCACAAAGCCATCAAACTCCAAACAGAAACTGTCACTGATAACTCGAAGCTCCTGACCAATGCCCTGTTCCAGTACACATCGCTCAAAGTTTGGAACAGACTTGGACGTGAATTCAGATGTAAACCCTGATGCTGAGCCAGGAATGTCACTGACACAGAGTGGCTGCACATCTCCTTCACATATCAGCAAAGGCAGTGACAAAATGTTGTTACTGTCATAAAGTTAAAAAAAATTAGCTTTGATTTGGCCCATTTTTATCAGTGTTGTGAGTCATGGATAACTTACAGGTGAGCTACCAGTAACATCGTAAGTTACCGGTAACCTACTTGAACAAAATTACTGCAAAATTACCAATAAAGTTCCATTTTGAAAGAATTATTTGAACATTTAAACCTTAAACAAATATCAGCAAATGTTAATTGGGAATAGTGACAGTTAATAGCAACTGTAACAAAAAAGGTTAGTAATAATATTACCAAAACAAATCATCACCTAAATAGCAGTTGAAATGTTACTTACATTTAATGCCAAGTGCATTAAATGAAACAACAGCTATATGGCTAAACAGCAGAACAAGCAACCTTTCACTACACCTTTCACACCATTTAAAAGTTACGAACAAATTTTATGAAGCCAAAACCATACCTTGTAACTGTAAAAAGAATGTGTCACACTGTCACAATCGATAAAGTTGGCTGATTATGTCTGCGAATAAAATCAGTCAACAAACATCTGATGTCCGTCGTGCAGAAATAGTCCGATTATGTCGTCAAATAAAATCTGTAAACTTTTTACATAATGATCAACGGATTTTGTTGATTGTTTACAGTGGGAGATAAGTGTTTAATTTAGTTACTTATTTTGTTTCTTACCCCATAATATGTATGTTCTTCCATTAGATGCACAAAAAATAACATAAGTATCACACTGCAATCTGCATTCTGCTGCAGTGTATTCATGAAGCTAGCTGATATCATGCAAAGTTGCAAACAATAAAATTGGCATGGATGTTCATTTTTCTCGAGCGACAAACCATGCCCGCAAAAGTTGACCAACTATTAACAATCATATGTCATCTGCTTTAGCACACCTTGTGGCTGGCTAGGATGCATGTGTTCGGTAACTAAGAGTGACACAGCTGTCGAGATGGATCCCACAGACTTAGAGCGAACCATGCTCGGCTCAACAACGCCAATGTAGCTGCGGGGCGGAGTGAAGTTTGTATGCCTCTGTGATCTCGCGCGAGACTGTTTTGCACTAGGAATTGCAATGGGTGCTGTCGTTGCCGACCTCGTCATGCAACCTGACGTCAACTTTGGGTCAGGAAAGCTAAAGCGTGTCTCTGGGCTGCTGTTAAGAGCTTCAATGTCGTCAAAAACGCTCGGAGTTGCACCAGGATCACATGTCATTGTCACGGTAACTTTCTGAGACACTCTGCAAAACACAATTCACGTTCAAGTCTCATCTTGTCAGGCATACATAAAGCAAGTAACAAAGAACTGATTACACCAAAATTACTTTCCTTCTTTTCCAGTAATGCACAAATCCTCTTGCGAGTAATGTCGTACAGACGGTACATTACTAGTATTAACATTTATGTTACAAATTAAAGATCCATGACCGCAGTCAAACTCACTTGCACAATTTATGTAAACTTAATTTTAACATTTAGCCTCGCGTATATAATATGTCATTTAAGCTGCATAAATATGTAAAATTAATGTGCAATTTCTACGTTATGCTAACTATTCCAATCTATCAGTGCTCTTCCCCTCCCCAGTGACATCATCAGCCTAGGCTAGGCCATTAATAATCATGTCTAGGTTGATGATGTCACCAGGGTCCTGCAGAGCCATCATGGCAGTGTTTTTTACGTCATGTCTGTAGATCGTCAACTTTAAATGTAAATTTCTCCATGTTGACAAAACGCTGGGCGCCGATATTACTGTCAAAGTTATCAGAAAATTATGCACTTTTAGAAAAACGAATAAAATATATACATTGTGTCAAAAAAACATCCCTGACATTTTTGACTGTAACTTGAAAACCATTTATCAGATTTTTGGTACGAATATTCCTGACACAATTTGCCATCAAATGACCATACAGTTTCCCACGTCACCCGTTTGTTTCTGCACTACCTGGGGAGAGCACAACCAGTGAAATATCACTTTTTTTATCCAATGCGATATGATTGATTAATTAACATAATGCATAAGACACATTTTGGTCACATTTCTGACACTGTGGCTGACATTTTATTCAGTTGTCTATTTTTTCAACTGCCTACATGACCCGGCAGTAACGGCGTTTTTATGCGCCGTCGAAGCTGCTTGGCCGCTCTGGCTTCCGAGGATACCCATGCACCTACTTGAGATTAAATCAAGATAGCAAACTGTCCACCTAGAGGTCGACGGTCACTGTCGTCAATGCCAGGAACGTTAAATTCCCGCAAACAACAATATTCCCTGGGTCGACAGTAGCACTAGCTGGTCAAATAAGTCGGCTAGTGCGTCGCTGCAGCGCGTCAAAAAATCGCGACATGCATTATGGCCTACACTGCAGAGTTTTGAATATGAATGTGCGTTTTTAATATCATTCGTCCGAATAATACTGATGAAGTGTGCGGCCGTTCGGCGGTATAACGCTGACCGCATACGCGGTCGTTCGTCCGTATAATCATTGCCAAACACCATAGTAAAATGGAGTAAATTATAAATGCCAAAATGTAGTAAAAAATGTAAACAAACATTTTAACGCAGAAAGGCTGGGCCAGTAAAACGATATTCGATTTTTACTCACTTAGTACTCGAAAAACTGAAACCGATACGACGCCGTATAATTACTAATTTGTCACAAAATACAACAAAAGCAAAAAGTAAAACGATTATTTAAAAAAAGCATTCAAAAATTTGCAAAAAATAAGTTAAAAGTTGAGTTGTCTGAACTCAGTCTCAGGTCATTCACAATCACAAACTATACGGTATACCAAAAAATTGAAAAAGCCACAAAATTAATATATAAAAATATATTATTTAATTTATTGATTAGAATGTTAAATAGACGTTATTTTGATACTAAATTAAAATGACAGTCATTATTCTACTTGATCAGAACAATAATACTGTATGTATTATTAAAATTTAAATGTATTTTTATTTTATTGAGGCGAGAAAAGAACAAATTACGTGTTACAGTTTTACAGTTTTGCATTTGTAAGTTGATTCGCTGCGTTGCCAGATAATCATTTGAAACATCACAAGACTAATACTGTTTTAGTTATTAACATTCTATGTAAACAAGTGAGAAGAAGATAAACAAAGTTTATAAGCATTGTTTTACAGGAAAACTACAGAAGTTGTGTTTTGATCTATTGAAAATTCGTCTACTTCAGAAAGCTTTCCCCGTTGACAACCTGACCAGGAGAAATGTACCGGTTACTGTAAATACTCAATCGGCCCCATCGGCGCGCAAGTGAACAATTACCGCCGTTGCTGGTCAGCAGGCGTGCTGCTCACAGCGGCAGCAGCAGTGGCGTCGGCGGCGGTGTAAACAAAGAAGCTACTGTAGTTGAGTAGATCGCCACTGTCCACTGACTTCAAAGAAGTAGAGTTCACACGATGCGTTAGGCCTACATTGTCTTTTAACTAACCTGACATCCAGTTTCAACAGGGGCGTCGGCTAGTTCTGTTGCATTCTGAGACGAATCTCTGTACACTGGACAGCTTGCTATTAAATGCGAGATCATCTAATGCAAAGAATTTTGTGGATGTTTTGATGACAATTAACGTACAATTAGCTCGCGACGCTTGTATATGTATGACACTGATTATACTGAGTGATGTGTATTAATGATTAGTAAGATGATGCTGGTTCATAGACTTTCTCTTTAATGACGCTGACGATG
>Ga0209367_1002290_pt1 | contig 25124 bp, 20 predicted proteins | sample WorMetLIZISLAND2_FD_187412 | JGI IMG/M metagenome (GOLD analysis project Ga0209367, IMG submission 187412) | Marine gutless worms symbiont microbial communities from Max Planck institute for Marine Microbiology, Germany - Olavius geniculatus... ... | reverse complement strand
CACTTCGACGTCTGAAAGTCGGACGGTTATTCACTGGGGCTCCATGTCCGACAGTCAGAGATTCTATAGGCCTAGGTTGCGCTAGCGTTGCACGCAAAGCTTGGCATTATTGTTTTGTTTGTTTGTTTTTTCACTGACGGCTATACGTCCCAAATATCTCTTCACTGTCATAGTCACTGAGACAATCATAAAAAAACTCTGCTGTTCTTATTCACTCCAGTCATCACAATTGAATCAACTTTCTCAGCCGTGTCACACTATCAGTCACTCATTACGTCCTCCACTGGGTGAGGTCAAGTTTCGCTACGACTTTAGTCTTAGACAAAAGTCTTGATTTTGGTCTTGACTGTGGGCTTGTCTACGAGCTAAGCTTGACTAGTTTTGACTTTTGACTTGACTTTCGACTTGACTTTCGTTTGTGGTCATCCGTCTTTTTTCGCAACCGTTGAATTACTGCAATAATACGATTAGTTAAATCAGCATTATAGAAGTGTTATCTAGACCTAGGCCTATATTAATCGGGTGATGTGTGCAATATTACTTTGTTTGCTTATTTGGCCATTTTACCATATAAATGGAATTTTGTGCAATATTTGTGGCAGCGATGGCATCATTACTTGCGCTAGTGTCGTCTGCGTAGATAACGTAGATTATCTGTTATTGAAATCTAGCTATAGCAGATTTACATGCTGGTTGCTAAGGAAAAAAGTGTTGCTTAGCAACCGTTGCTATGTGATTAACATTTATAATGTCACTATATCTAAAAATGTTCAGAGTGTTATTTTGGACACTTGTGTAAAGTTTGGTGCTATTAGCGCTGATTTTGGCACCAATCGCCTTGACTGTAGGTTTAAGTTTCATGACGTTTTGGCGGCCATGTTGGATTTTCACTTTTCCGAAAATTTTAAAGTTGGGCACCATATCCAGAATAAACCTACACATCATTGTGGGCTTTGTATTTTTTGATATTTAAGCAAGTGGACTAAGTTGGCTGAGGCTAGCTCTGGCCTCCCTGATAAAAGTCGAGTCCCTAACATAAGCCGGGTCTTTAAGGCTCTAATGCAAGCTGGGGGTCTAAGGTGGTTGTTCTAATAGAAGCCATGGGCTTGTATTAGTTTTCCAGTAAGCTGTCAGTACAGTTTGTGGAGCGGAACAGATTGAAGGCAGATTTGTGTTGCTATTTTACAGCAATGGGGTCAAGATCGGATTAATGTTTTGGGGGCACTAGGCCCCAAAACATTTAGTAGTTAGTAGAAACATGTAGTTTCTTCTCGTGGTCGACATAGCCTTTCCCTCAGCTTACTTTCCTTTTCTCTTTTTTCCCCTTCTTAGGTTCTTATTGTTTTTTTCTAGCTGTGCAGTGCAGGGAATTGTTATTGAATTATTTAGAACTGCTCAAAAGCTGAGGACTGCAAATTGAGGCCAAAAGCTGAGAGCGAGTGAGGAGTCATTGCAGATAGACTAGTATCTCTCTTCCCATCGCTTAGGTGTCTATGGAATGCTGTAAGTTTCCCAGCAGGTTCCAGGGTAAAAGGCATAAAATATGTAACAGAATCCAAATCAGTCAGTATTTTTATTGGCAATCACTGTGTTAATTGGGGCACCTAAAATCGGAGGTCCTAGGGTGCTGTACCTAGTGCTTTATCCAGCCCTGGCTAGGGTCAGTGTTAGGGTTAGTCAAATTAGAGTTTAGATTTTGATCTTGACCAGTGAATGAATAGGACTAGGTTAAGTTGAAATTGCAAGTAGTTATTATTTTTTTGATTGATACAGCCTTTCAAAGAAATTGCATTTTAGTTAGCCCAACAAAACCATGGTCAAGTCATGCAGTGAGTTACTGATTTTTTGGGGGTTTGATCCACTTTGCAATATCCATGCAGTGACATCGCAGTGGAACTGTTTAACATTTTTATCTGCTTTTTAGCCATGCCCCACACAGCAAATGTAATTGATCTGTAATATATTTGAAGCTATGATGTGTTTTTTTACAGGATATGTTGGAAAGAGCACGGAAGAGACGAGAAGCTTTAAAAAGTCGCTTGAAGGAAGTAACTGCTGTGACAGGAAGGAAGAGGAATGTTGAAAGCACAGATAATAATGAGAACCTTGGTGAACATGACAGTGGTGATAGTAGTGTTGATGAAGGTAAATGTATACTGACACATGGGAGAACTGAATTATCAGATAAAATGTCTGCAGTAAATAGGCTTATGGTTCATATTAGGATGCTTATTGTCAAAGTTTATTTTTGCTGTTGGTTTTTGGTATTCAGAAACTGCATTTTTGATTGTACCATTATGTCCAATTGTCTGTGCCATTCATAATTGGAATAACTGGCAATTGCTGTTTTTAAAAATATTTTTTAATAATGTAAGATTTTTTAAAGTTCAAGGTTACAAGTAAAAAGATACATTACACCAGGTTAACATTGCCCTGTCTAACTTTGTGATTATCTATGTGGCTTTCATCTCCATTTTTATGTCTTAAGCTAGCACTGAGCATAATGCCCCATATTATGTTAGATCGCATCTTTTTCTTTATTTCCTGTTACCTTCTGAGTTTTTACACTGATAGCAAACTATACCAGTAATGCTTGGTACCTGAGGCACACGATAGTGGGCATATGTGCCCACTACTTGCTCAGTGTTGTTACCTTGCAGTACAGTGAACATGACCAAGATTTGAATTTGTGTTTATGCTTAAAATTATTAGCCAGTAATTTACAGTTGAATGTGCTTGCAGATTCACCAAGTAAACGACCGTGTTCACAGTCAGCTGTGGCTGTTTCCAAAGGTATTTATAAGGAAGGATGCATATTGACTTGTGCTGTGCATTTGTTTTTATGTGCAAAAGCAGCTACTGCTTTCAGCGCGTCTTAGCCATCGCACTTCTGTCTGTCTGTCTGTCTGTCACACGGGTGGTCAGTCAAAAATGGTGAAAGATAGGATCACTGTATCTTCACCGTCGGCTGCCTGGAAGACTCTAGTTTCAGGAACCGTAAAGCTTTTCCATAAATTTGAAGGCGGTCACCTCAAACGAAGGTGCTAAATGAGAGGGGGTGGGCAAAATTTGCGATTTTTGGCCAATAAGTAGCTGTATATCAGTAACGGTGCGAGATAGGGCCTAGGTTACTATTAATCACTAATAGGGAGTCATACACTGGCTCTCGATTGGCGCCGAATTCAATGATCTTGAATGACCTTGAATGCCAAAATAGGGGTTTTATGGTTTTTTTTGATGATTTCGGGCTGCGACACAAGTCTATCATTAACAAGGTGGCGCCACGCTACTATCGTTATGCGATCCAGATAGAGAATTTGGTATTTGTATATTAACTTAGCGTGAACACACCAGTTTTTAGCTAAACTACTGACCCGGAACTGCTATAGGCTTTCGCACGTCTCATGAGCATTAGCTCAAATTTCTTGTTATTACTTGCCATGATTTCTAATCATGCAATTGTTGAATGATGTACAGTAGGTAAAATGATAGTAAGTGTACTTTTTAAAACAGTCTGTAACAAGGAATAATAAGCTATACACCGTGATTGTGTATCTCTGCCTGACATGTGTGCATTAAACAGACAACAAGATGCATTTTGGTTGTCACGCTTGACTGGATTAGATTGTGGGTGGTTATAATAGTATGGTGAGAGATAGAAGGATAAAGTAGGTCAGGAAATAAACAAGCTAATAGCTTAGAAACTACCGCACGTCACATTTAGCATAACAATTGCGGCCAAACCACTGCAGATTGAGATGTGGTTACTATTCCCTGCTACCATCACTGACTCCTTATGACTTAGCATATAGCCACAATACGTCCGTTACAGACGAACAGGCAGGCGACGACCGTGCCAAAGATGCCTACAGCATAGTTGCAGTGTGTCAAAAACACATACAATGGTTGACTTTCGAAAACTGTTTCTAACTTTACATGTGCCTATAATAGGTATGCAGCACTAGTAAAACTGCATGTACTCGAACTTGACTATAGCTTACACAGTTGTCCATATGTCTGTCATTGCCACTATTAAGCCTATATACACCGCACATATCGCATTTGGCTTCATGCTGCTTGCAGTAGCGTCTTCTTTTGAACCGAGGCCAGTGGTCATGCACTGCAGTATAGGCCTATGCATCGTTGAATCACACTTAGCTTACACCGGCAAAGCCTACTGGTGATGCACAGAGAAAGCAGCAGATGAGGCAGTGTTCAAGCAGCAGTTTGTACCACCCTGCCGTGTGATGCTGGGATTTCCCGCGAGCATGCAGCAGCAGCTGCAGCAACATGTCAGATAACCATATGTACACATGGTTGCCCTTTCAACTCGGACAGACATCTTTGTCCTTATTATCTTAAGACCTCAAAACTTTTATTTTGTCATTATGGAGTCGAAGTACAAGTGGCGACCAAATTGAGCATGTTAATCGTGCAAGTTTTTGTACTGTAAATTGTTCGGAGCGATTTGTTGCAAATAAGATAGTCTTAAATGCAGTGGATGTGGTCTGTACTTTTGTTGTATGCTGTATGTATTTAAATCCAATTCTCTGCTATAGCTGAACTCTGTGTTACATTGCAGATGAGAACATGCAGCAATTGCAAACTCGAAGCAATCGCTTAGCAACACTGGCAGAAAATATTCGATCTTGGGAAGAGGACCTTAGTCAACCACAGCTAAAGTAAGATTATTGTCTTGTATCAGGTGTAATTGATCATTAACTCAGTTTTGCGTTGGTGTGACGCACTGATCAGCAGTTCTAGACTCGAAGCTGTGTTAGCTATTGGAAGTTTACATTATTTCCGATGATTGCTGACAGCTACCACTGCTTTATCCACTGTGGTATTTGTCAGCATATGGTGGATTGGCGCTGTTTTGTTAACTAAGTAAACTGTCAGTAATCAGCATTTGTTATGGTGCTATGTTTGTATGTACTTTGTGATATTCTGACGTTTCATTGCTATTTGTTCATTATCATGCATACCAGATAGCTTTATTTTTCACTACAATATAAGATAAGTATTTGAGTAAATTTGTGTTTTTTTTTGTGAAATACAGGCAGGTGGAATCTGCAAAGAAGAAAGTGTGGCAGCCGCCAGCCAAGCAGAAGCAGTCAGCCATCCAGTCGACAGCAACAAGCAGTAGGACCAGTAAGAAGCAAACGTCTACAACTTCAATCCTTCTGGCTAGAGAAAGCAGTCAAGTGACCGTTAAGTCCGGGCCTGTCGGCAGTGAGGAGTCGTCACTCAGCTCAGCATCAAAGGTCTCCGAAACTGCAGTGACATATCAGAGTGGAAATTCTGAAACAACTGATAAAAATGCAGTTCCATTGGTACAGAGCAACCGTGTGAAATCACTGAATAGTGAAGTGGTGAGCAAGGGCACTAATGAAACTAGTGCTGCACTGGAGAATGGATTTCCAAGCATTGTTGATGCAAGTGAAAGTCGTCGTCTGAGTGACATAAACGAGCCGACGAAGCAACCGGTTGCAGCTCGACTGGCTACGTGGAAGAAGAGGACCACAGCCATGGATAATGCATCCACTCCAAGCCTCCAGCATTCTGCACCGAGAGACAAGCTGCATACCATCAGTGAAGCGGGAGCTGATCACAGGCAGCTGATGAGTGACAAGTCTAGTCACTTTGACATCGAGATCCAAAGTAAAGCATCTTCACATGCTCCTGTTTCTAGTGGAAAGGCTTCAATCCCAGTTACAAGAGGTACGTCAGATGATGGTGGTAAAACATCATTTCCGCCTCTGAAAGATGGTGAAGTTCGTCAGCGAACGCTGCCCCGTAGCAAGAAGGAAGAAACCACACAACCAACCTGGAGGAAACTTGGGCCAGCCACGTTTGATATCCAGCAGAAATTGACGGCAATGTGCGAAAACTGGAAAAGGAACGAGATTGCGGAGAAGTCGCGGAAAGAGCGTGCAGAAGATTTGGCAGTAGTAGAAAATCGCTGGAGAAATGGAATTTTGACCGACGAACATAAAGAAACGGTTGCTGCTTCTGTGCCATCAACAAACTCCAAAGTTGTTTCTCAGACTCAGGTAGATTATTAGACTTTATGTAATTGGGTTTTTGTGATACTGTTGATACATTTATTACTTACATCAGTGCAAGCAGAAGCAGTCAGTATTAGCCATTTCGTCCACAGTAACAAGCACTAGGACGAGTAAGTGCAGTGTTAACATAATGTTCATACTGCTAAAGTATGCATTTTCATCTGCATTCGTATTTGTATCAAATAAAGATCCTGTCTGTCATTTTAGTCAATGTTTCACTTTTGACATTTTTTTACTACCATATTTTAAATTACTTATAATGAGTCTTGCAGGATGTAAAGCTCTACTCACTCTCTCACTCTACAGTGTTTTTTCTGTTTTCTGTTTTTTGTTTAATATAGTTGTTTAGTTTGTCTGCTAAATGTTATTTAATAGTTTGACCTAAGTAGTTTGATATTGTTGCTCCTTCATCACATCAGAAAGGGAATTTAGAATGTAAAGAATTCTAATTCTGCAGTAGTGTAGTCTCCAGCTGTTTCTTTGGAGCCATATGCCATTCAACTGTAAACATTTTTGTAAAGATAAGCACTTGTAACAGAGTTGCCTATGAGGACAAGTTTGACAGCATGCATGAATTGGACATTGGCCTCAGACATTCAGCTGTAGTGACTAATGTTATGCAGGCACTGACTGATGTGAGTTCAATACCACCTCCTCCACCTGCCCCTCCACTTCCTGCATCGTGGAAAAAGCCCAATCCGATTGTGTCACATTCATCACCGATGCCTGCTAGCAGTGTGAAACGTCGAGTAATTCCCCCGCGTTCTTCCTCGACACCATCAACTGCCAGGAACTCTGCTACCATTACACAATTTGCCATTGGTATGTGCTTTTTGGTGTAAGGAAGTTGAAAATTATTTTATGGTGCATTGCACAATGCGCATGCAAAATGTACATAACTTTTATGGCTTGCTTTGTTTTTTAGCAGTGTGGCACTGTATTACTTGCTGCAAACATGTTTAATTGTTTACGATAGTTTTAATGTTCTATGAAGAAAACAGTTAAAATCTACTTCTGGTATGTAGTTTCATTAAATTCATTTAGCAGTTTATGCAGCACAACAAGCACAGAATGTTTCTATCACAGTATCGACTGAGTATCGTGTTAAACTTTATTTTCAGTGGACAGCGTAAATTGTAAAATAAGCACGCCATAATTTGTGGACAGTGAATTATGATACTAAAGAGTATTAGTTGGTAAAATTGATGCAAAGATTAATTTGCAGTTACTTCCAGTGGGCAGTGGGTTTATAATATGATGCTGCAGAGACTTATTGTCACTGTGGTCTTATTGAGGGCATAATTTGTGTGCAATTACAGAGGTCGAGAACAATCTGGTTGCAATGGGCTTTGAAATTGCGTCGGATTCTGTTGTGGCACAATTGCCAGACTCGCCCTTGTCAGTTCAGCAGCCCAGCAGTAACACACGCAGTGCACAGGTAGTACATCTCAGAGAGCCCACAGAACTTCTTGGTTTTACTATTCATTCAGGGCATTTTCGCTAAATGATTATCAGCTACTTAGAAAGAAGAATGAAAACATGCTGTTGTATTACTATTATTAAAGATACATGTTTGTGCAAAATTTTATCAGGCTAAGTGCAGTTGTTCATGAGCTGTTGTGTTAACAAAAAACTTAGCGAATATGCTGAAAAGTTGAAAGCAATACTGTTGCTGCGTCCATGACCAGTAATAAACTGGATTTGGTGTGATTCAGGTGGCGGTGAGTTCTAAGGTGTCTAGTCCACTGAGAGCAAGTGCCTACAAGCCAGCAGCCACTTTGGCTTCAAACGTCGACAAAGCAGTCGGGAAAGATGCGGCAGCTGCGGTGCAAGTGTCGGTTGCTGCAGCTGATGTTGTGCAGCAGCCTAGTCTCTACCAGATCATTCGACAACGTTCACTCCTCAAACTCAACACAGATGAACAGCACTCATCAGCTGGGTCATGTGATGACGATTCAGCTTTGAAGCACAGTTCCGATGTCCAACATTCGCAGCGTGAATCTGCTGTTAAGTTCTGCTTGGAAAACAATGCATTCATCTCAGCAAGCAGCGCCGAGGAAAGCCAGTGCAGGTAACCTTGCACGATAACTGTTGATGTAAAGTTATTTTCTGTAATATTTACTGCACTGTACTTGCTCGATGTTGATTCTGAGTTAATAAGAATGACAAAACCTGTTGTTTACATAGCAGTGCGGGGCAGGTATCGTTGTTACACGCGACAGCAGTTGCATGTCTTAGCCATCACAATTCTGTCTGTCCATCCGTGTGTCACACGGGTGGATCAGTCAAAAATGGTGCAAGCTAGGATTATGAAATTTTACCGTCGGCTCCCTGGAAGACTCTAGTTTCAGGAACCGTAAAGCTTTTCCATAAATTCATAGGAGGTCACCCTGAATAAGGGCAATTAATGAGAGGGGTGGGAAAAATTTGCAATTTTTAGCCAACAAGTCGCTGTATCTCAATAACGGTGCGAGATAGGGCCTAGGTTACTAGTAATCACTGATAGGAAGTTGTACACTGGGCGACTTCACTTTTTGAGTTAGACTTTCGCTAAGCCTAAACTTCGCTCTAAGTACATACTTAAGTGAAAAAGTGAAGTGATTTCGCTGAGCGAAAACATGGCGACTAACATGGATAGTTTAGTAAATTAAAACAGTCTGGTACCAAAAATAAATGCCGTAAATGCAGTGCCCTACACAATGACGTAAGACGTTACGTAATTACATTATTTGCATGCGCGGCGCAATTAAATAAGCAAGTCCAAGCATAACTGGTTGATTTATTTTCTGTTAGGTTTGCCGGTTTTCCGCCATTTTTAATCGTTTAGTTGAACTTTGGTCTAAGTACAGACTTTAGCGTTCAGCTTTGGCTTTGGCTCATCGAAAAGGCTCAGCGAAAGTCAAAAAGTGAAGTCGCTCACTGGCTTTCTATTGACATCAAGATCAATGACCTTGGATGACCTTGAACATCAAAATAGGCTTTTTATGGATTTTGGGCTGTGACACACATTTCAAGAGCAGCAGCATCCATGCAAGACGCTGGCGCCATCTGGCATATGTAAATACATCATACCCAACGTCAGTTGCTGGAGTCGATGAGCTTAGATTTGTTCGCAGTAGGGCTTCGAACATGCATCGTTGTTGTGCGTTTCCCCTTGCGTTAGCTGGGCTTTTCTTGTGTTTTAATTGTTCACTGAAAGTTATTTTGTTTTATAAAATTATTTATGGTTAACATAGCATTGTGTATACTGCATAATACTGCATTTGCCATGTGTTTACATTGGATTATGTCTTAATCATATTCATTCATAATGATCTAATGTCACCACTCGTCATTTTTTTCTCATAGAGTTTTTATATCTGCACGTTTTTGTTTACGTTGCATACTGATTACTGACTGTTGCAATGCATTGTTACTGTTTGATGATGGTGACCACCGCGGAACTCATGTAATTATTGCTTTTCTATGTCACAGCAAACTGTATTTCTAACGCTGGTCACTGTTTGTATAATATTGCACTGGCTTGTCATGTGCGTAATACAGTGTTTATGCTCAATAATCGTTTCAGTGGAGATGAAACTCTGAAACCCAGAGCGAGCTACGAGCAGGATGGAAGCATTTCTTCGGATGAAGAAAATGAAGCATCTCTGGATGTAAGCAGGTGGAGTGAAAGCGAGAATGAAAGTCAAGCGGATAGAAACAGAGATGAGACAACAGAACATTGCAAGGCTCAAGTTTGTGCTGTTTATTGACTGACGATCAAGAGTAACAATGCTGTAGAATTGTTAATGAATTTGTAGATTAATTGAATTCTGTTAGTTAATGGATACCGTTGATGAGACTGACGTGATAATTTGCTTGGAATGTTGCAAACAACTTAGTACAAATTCGCGGAATGGTTAGAAAAAGTTCTTGTCATATTTAATATTTAAGTAAAATGGAAAATATGATGCTTATTTCATGCAATTTGTTTTCCATGGTTTGATATATAGCCTTCAAAAATTCTGCTGCATCTCTTATCAAAGATGCTTTTTGGGGATGATAGAAAATTGTCATTCCAGAAAATTACTTTGGTTGATCAAAACTGAAATTGATGATTTGATGTTTCTCTAAGCTTTTCATGTTATAAGCTATTGTTGAAGGTTCAAGGCAGTTTTAAGTAAAAAGGAGTGAACAGTGCCCTGTATAATAATAATGACAATGACTAACATGCTGTAACATATCAACTTATTACAGCTCTATTAATTATTATTGGTAGGCATTTTTGTTATTGTAGCTGTGTGTTTGTTTTATTCAGCTGTCAGCAGCACAGCATCACGTAGTGTCGAGAAAAAATGTTGGACGGACTGATCGTCAAACTGGTTTAATGTCATCAGACATTGAGAGCTCATCTGCTACTGAGGACAGTGATGCAGACGTGATTACAGCCGATAAATATAACTCGTGCAGTAACGGAACTGGGTCAGTTCTTGCACATTTCTGAAAACTGTTAATATATGGAATTGTTATTGAGTCCTGAGATTAGTTTTGAAATAGTGTGCTAGTGTTTTTTAGTTTTTTTTTTCACTTTAGTGTGTTATGGTTATTGATGAACTAAAACTGTATTTCATACCCTTATTTTTTTTCTATTGAAATCTGTGAATGTGATTATGTTTTGAAGTTCAAGTCTGTGACAATTTTGTGAAAAGTTGCATTTTAGTGGATTTTTGTGCATGGCAAGTGATTCAACTACATGAATGATTCTAATACACTGTGTTCATAAAAAAACACCCACTCACGTTTTCTTTCATATCTTCATAGAAAATGTTCGGATTTTCACAGAATTATCAGGGAATGTTTAGAAGGAAACAGGTATAATGTCAGTGTAAAAGTTAAATATTTGTTGCTACTGGTGGCGTCATGCTGACGTCTTATTTCCGTGTTTGTAACGGAGATGTGCAGACTGCGGATGCGTCAGTTTGCAGATCCAGATCCGCAGACAATGGAATATTGATGGAATGAAACTTTTAAATAAAAAAATGACATGTCCAGCAGTATCAAGCCATTCGACTGATAGCAGATAAGCGGTCATTCATGTAGTGACACGTTGCATGTACGTCGTACGTCTGCCAACATCAACAAAGTTGAGGATCTCGCACTCGGCCAAGAAGATAAACCATGGAAACAGTTTACAGTGGAAAATTGCATGATGGATTAGCGTATTTTTGGATTTAGTCAACACAATGATCAATTGATGTGTTTTAACATTTTATAAAATGTCTGCTTTTAACGGTAAAACACATAATTTGCAAGCACAGAAATATGATGTCAGCATGACGTCACTGGTAGCAAAGGATATTTAACTTTTCTGCCGGTGAAATACTTTATTCCTTCGAAACATTCCCTGAAAATTTTTTATCTGCACATTTTCCATGGAGATATAAAAGAAAACGTAAGAGTATGTTTTTTTCTGAACAAAGTGTATATTAGACCAATGCAGGGGAGTTGATGTTTTGTTTTCTACTTGTTTTGCTGATTGATGCTACATAGCTGTGTTGCTGTTTTTACATGACAGCTGCAACTCCATGGTGGAATCAAAGACATTATTCGTAGAGGTAGTGATAAAAAATGATAAACGTTAAGTTACATTTTAAGAGGGCAAGTCTGGAACACTAGTAAGGCAATTTTTTACACTGATGAACCACATGTCCCATTAATTAAATTAATTAATTAATTAAATGGTCAAAAATGCCCTGTAGGTTTATATGTTTCTGTCAAGCAGCTGTTTTTGCAAGATTGTTACCACTGATGATGATACAGTTGTCTGTTGCATGCATGTATGTGGTTTTTCATTCTTTGTATCAGTTTGTCATAATTTAAGTTGCTGCTAACGATTCTGTTTTGTGTGTTGGTGATTTTTGCAGTTGTGCACGTCGAAGAAGATGTGCGAAGGACAATCAGAGCGTTCGAAGCCCAAAGTTGCGTTCACCGAAGGAGCTGAGTCCGGGAATCCCACGACGTCCAACAGCTCCACGTGAGCAAAGATCACATGCACCGGATGCTGGCAGCTCCAGATGTGGTACTGGAACACCTCGATCCACAGCCGAGCAGCGGAGGCCATGCAGTCGTGGGGATACGCCTTCACAAGCACCACGCCGCAGTTGCCAACAACAGCAACATTATGTCCAGCAACGTCAAGATGCTGTTGACAAGTCTACGGCAAACCAGCATCATGTTAATGCCAGCTCAGAAAAATTTGCCCAGTCTCAACTGCAGGCAAATATCTAACAGTAGCACCAACAGTGTTGTGCAGCTGTAATTTAATCAGGCAGTTGAATGACTCCAATGTTGTCATCTTACAGTTCATAATCTCTTCTAAAGCCGTCAGTGAATTTCTAAGTAGTTGGTTCTTTTGCACAGTTAATTATTTGGCAAAACCCTGGCTAAAAATGAGTTTTAGTTTGCTATCATACTTACAGCAGTTGAAAAGTGTGTAAAAAACGTTGTAAATGTAAGTGGCAAGCAAGAATGCCGCGTTTACCGCAATCTTTAAATCTGGAAGCGCGAGGAGTTTTGGCAGAAAAGATGGAGTCGGAGCGCTCAACACCACAGCTTCTATGGCAGTTGATCGACTCACTTATTGGCCGCGGTCACACTTTGCTGACGACGTTGGTTGATGCACATGTTTCTTGAACAGAAGATCAGCGGATGCACCACTGCATTGGCAGTGGATGCATCGGCGTGCATCCACTGCCGGCGTTGCGGCACCATCGTTCGTCACTGTTCCGCTTTGCTGCAATTTCTCAGCGTTCCATGCTCTGTCCATCAACGATGTTATCGCTGCCATCCACCAGCTTCCTGACAAACACTGTGCTATGACTGGTCGCTTGTCATCTCGTCGACTACTTGAGGGAATGGAAGCCGTTTCCAGTGCTGCAGTCAGCATGCCATACCTACCACTCTACAGAGACCACAGTGTTTCGTGTTCTCAGTGATATTATTGAAGTGCTGGACCAGGGTGATTTGGCTGCTCTGACATTACTTGACCATGGTTCCTACAGTCAGGGGAAGTCAGGGAATTTTAAGAAGTCAGGGAAAATCCAGACGGTCAGGGGAAGTCAGGGAATTCAAAAGTACCATGGTGCAAAAGTTAACAAAGATGCAGAAAAAAACAGAACTGTTGCACGCACACTGAATACAGCAGTTCAAAATTTTTTCTGCTCGCTTCGCTCGCAGATTATTTATACTTTTACTTTTTCATTTGTTCTGCCGCCCTTGTTTTTAGTGTTATTGCAAGTGATTGAAAGCCAGCATTGGTATTTCGCATGAACAAATTAGTCAGGAAAAACAATTCATTTTGTTCTGGAAAGTCAGGGAAAAGTCAGGGAAAATGTATTATGCAGAGTAGTAGGAACCATGTTGACCTATCAGCGGCATTCGATACCGTCGATCACACGATGTTCATTCGACGCCTGCAGATTTCTTACGGTTTTAACGCTGTCGTGCTCGGCTGGTTCTCGTCATACCTGCATGGCTGCTCACAGTACATTCGCTGCCGTGATTCTACTTGCATGCCATAACTTCTGCCGTGTGGTGTTTCACAAGGATCAGTCCTTAAACCAATCCTTTTGTCTGCTTTACATGGCAGATTTGATGAAGTTGGTCATGAAGAGCAGGTTGCGGCTACACCTGTATGTGGACAGCCTGCAGATTTACGGGTTCTGTGCTCCGACTGCCACTCAGGCTTTACTTGATCAAGTGGCAGCATGCATCAGTGTTGTGTGGTCATGGATGCGATCAAACTGGCTGCAGTTGAACGCCGACAAAACTGAGTCATTATGGTGCACTCGTGCTCGTCAGCAGCAACTTATTTCCAGCAGTCCACTTCTGTATGCTCTAACAACATCGTACCATTGAAGCACGTTCGTGATCTGGGCATTTACATCGACAGCGATATGTCAATGAAAACCCACGTATCGCGAACTGTGTCCAGCTGCTTCGCTGCTTTACGTCAGATTAAGAGCATACAGCGTTCCGTCAGTCAGCCAGTTCTGCTGTAGCTGGTATCGTCACTGGTCCTATCGTGACTTGATTATGGAAGCGTCATGCTATATGGCATCTCAAGACATCTCCTGGACCATCTACAGTCAGTGCTCAACGCTGCAGCGAGATTGATCTACAGCCTTTGCAAGTACGACCGCGTTACTTTGCTGCTCAAGGAACTTCAATGGCTGCAAGTCCCCGAGCGAATCAAGTTTCGATTGGCCGTTCTCGTGTTTAAGTGTCGCAAAAGATAGCACCTCAGAACCTGGCAGATGATTTGCAGTGGGCCGCGGATGACGACTGAAAAATGCGACTGAGGTCGACCACGTCGAACAAACTGATTGTGCGTCGGTCTCATCTATCAATGGCGGGAGACCGCGCCTTCGGCGTCACTGCACCACGCCTTTGGAACAGTCTGACGACAAATGTAACCTCAGCTAGGGCACTCCCAGTTTTCAAGAAACATTTAAAAGCCCATTTGTTTAAAATATCATATAATTTGTAACTGCATTTGCTTATTGTGGCCCTGTTTGCATAATGACAATAATTTTTGTAACCTGTCTTTGTAGTTATGCTTACGGCAGGATAAATTTGTCTTTCTTAATTGTAATAATAATAATAAAAGTGTTTGATATACCAGATGTGGCACAGTGCTTCATTTGGCACGTTGACTGTTAATGGACTTAAGATTGACTGCCAGTAACGTGCGCCATTTACATAGCCAGTCCTCTGTTGACTTTGATTAGTTTACCATTATTCCCTGCTGCTGTTCTGTGTGCAGGGTCTGAAAGAGTTGATCATTGGTGAGGAGCAGGTATTGTTCCAAGCAAGCAATGCATTGTCGCAGTGTATCAAGAAAACGACCAGCAGTGGTGCCTCTTTCATTGGATCAGCTGAGGCGGTCGAGTGCCATCGTCTTCTACTTGTTGCCAGTATGACTACTGCTCATACTGTCTGCACTGACTTTGTGCTTCTCTGGACTTTTGATGGATTTTTGTTGCTTAGGTTTTTTTGTTTCACTTTTCTGTTTTAGTTTTTTTGTTCCTTTTTTTCAGTTTTTCTGATTGCACATCTCTGGACTTTGAACAGGTTTTTGTTGCTGGCATTTTTTTCCTTTTGGTCTTATATTATTGTGGTTTTTATTATTCAATTTTTTCCCAGTTTTTTGATCTCCGGTTTTTATTTCTTTTATAACTTGTCTGTTTCTTGATTTTTTTTTACCTAGCAGCATCTGTTCCATTTTTTATCATACTGAGATGGCAGGTTTCAGCGCGAGTCACTTAACATATAAATTATATCATACATTCCATTGTTGCACTTATACAGCATCTGTCCAGCACTGTGTCTGCAGCGGTATAAAGTCTAGAGATGTACTAAGTCATGTCCAAAAAGACAACAGTGTATGCATACACTAACCATGGTTGGTGACTGCAGAGAGTGTTGGACCGCTGTCTGGTGTTCATAAGTTCGTTTCTAGTTTCACTTATCTCATTCCACTATTCCAGACTGTCTTTTAACATTGACATATTTATATTTTGTTGTAGAGCAATGCTTTAGGTTAGGTTTGATCAAGAGGAAGGAAAATATTTGGTTAATTAAAACTCACTTAAGCATTCTTTAGTAGTTGCTTGTGCTTTGGTGTCTGGTCTGTCATGTGCTGGAGAAAATATAAAAATGGGTGGTAGTTTATGTTGTATTTAGTGTAAAAAATGTTTTGTTATCACTGTGTGTAGTTGTAAATAGCAGCGTCATTTATTATGAATTTTATGGCACATTTGTATGGAATTGATATGGATAATTTGTGTCATTTTCTTTGGTGTAATGTAAGTCGTATTATTTTTAGCTAAAAAGCGAGAGACGTACCTGATGGAAATGAAGAGATTAAGAGAGGGAAATGGCTGCATGCTTCCATGTCCTGGACTGCTGGGGAGCCTCGTGGCTGCAGACATTCGACTTCCTCTCAAGCCGGAATTTATGGCCAAGTTGGGCACTGCACATGGTTTGTTCTCACTGCCTTGTTTATCGTGCCGAATGTCGAATTTTTCTGGTATTCTTTTTACTTGTAATTTGCTTGCTATAATTGCATCACATTGTTCATGCTTGGAGTAACTGTCTGATTGTCAGTTGAAAACTGGATGGTCTCTATCGACTATTATGCTTTCGCCAACATGTGAAAAGAAGCTAGCTAAGCCTTTATATGTGCTAGACATCATTGCTAGTGGACCAAAGTTTACCAGAATTCTTTTGTTCAATGCAGGAGGGAACATAGTTGATAATGCCGTTTACTGCTTGTCAGTATCTCCATCCATTCCAGAGATATTTGCACTCAAAGTCCATGCATGCACACGTGCACAAACACTCTGAAAACATAATGCCTTTGGCCACTACGTAGGCGGACACGTAGTGATGCAGAAACAGTTTTAGCATGATTTTTTCATCTCATAGCACTTGGCGCTGTGTAAATGTGTTTTAATTGATCGAATGATGCAGAGCACTGATAAGAATATATTAGGTAACATTGAGTAGTCTTGTGTTTAATGCACTTGCTTGTGCAGTTCTATGAGATTGTTGTGGATTTTGAGTAGTTTAGTCGTAGTAGCAATTGCTGCAATTTTAGTAGAAGAAGTTGTTTGTCTTTCTATAACTACAGCTTATAGTAGTGGTAGTGTGTAGTAGTAGTTGAAATTGTATTAGTAGTAGTTATAAAGGTTGTCGTAGTTGTAGTACCTCATAGTACAAGGCAGTGGCGGTGGCAGCGTTGGCGGCAGCAGCAGCAGCAGTAGTAGTAAATAAGTTGTTTACTATGTGTGATGATGATGATAGAATGCTGACGATGATGATGCTGGCTTTTCGTATTTGTAAATACTTCCTGTCTTACGCTGGGTACTGCAATCTGTGCATATGTCAGATACATCGGTGCACTATTTTGTGATGCTGCTGCGGTTGGGAGTCAACATCGTAGCGTCTCGTTGTGTCTCGACACAAGACTCGATGGTCCTGAGCAGCTTGGAGTTGCCAGGACTCATTGCAATGAACTGTGTTCCTTGTGACTTTACCGCGTACCTCGACGTCTACGCCATGGTCTGTTATTTTACAACCTGCACTCAGCATACGAAATTATGAATGTATGAATGAGACATCTTTATTTTGTGATCGGAACAACTGCTGTTTAAAAGTACTGAGCTAGAAATAAACATTTTGTGCATTCATTGTCATACATTTCATATTGTGTTGTTGTTTGGCATAACAGAACTGAACAGAACCGTCAGAACTGATGGTGATCAGTAAAAACTAATCTTATTGCACAACTATTTGTTGTAAAGTTCAAATAAGTGGTTGCGGCACATATTCCAAGAAAATAAGGTTTAGCATTGTCTTGGCTTGTCATGTGCCATAAATTGTAGAATGTCTACGTCGTTGCTGAATTATTGTCTGTCCAATGCAATGCATAGCATTGGACAGAGTATAAAATCACCTGAGCGTCCGTCCATTCATTTGGGCTTGTGCGCGCGCGTCCATCCAACTTTTGAGGCTTCATATCTCCATAACGGTGCAAGATAGGCGCATGGTCACAATGGACCATATATAGTAAAGCGCTGGTGATGAATCGAATGGTCACGTGACTGACAACGTTAATTGTTTAGTCGTAATAATAGCGAAGGATGACAATGACAATAACATTTTTGCTGTACAATTTTAAATTGAACATTTTGATTTTTTCTACTAGTCTAAGCAGCTCACTGATTATATTTATACGGACATATACTGTAAACTATTGAAATGCATTGGACAGACTCCGTGTTCGTATTAACATTATCTTGTTGATGTGAAATTGGATGCCAGTTTCTGTATGTGCATGATAGATATATTATGTTGATGCCGGTTTATTTTGTAGAGTGTTCTGATATGAGCAGAAAGTGAGATGCGTTGGTAATTAAAAAGGATGGCCATCGAAGTCATCAGACATTGACTTGCACTCTATCTGTGTGTTGATGCATTTTTTGATGTACTCATGATGATATCAGTTTCATAGAAGTTTGGCGTTATTGTTATTTTTTAAAGTTTATTGCATGACCTAATATAGTGATTTAGTGATGTCGAATGTCAGATGGTTCCAAGAGATCAGTCGTCTTTGACACCAAAGAAGACTCCGAAGTTTAGTCGGAAAGCTCATGACAGCCATTTGTTGTCTGTTCGTCCGACAAGTTTCTTCCAAGTTGCCACTCTGCAGCTGACTCCAGACTCGCTGGGCAAAACGCATTTCTCCATGGATGGGGTCAGTGTTGCTAAATGCTATTTTTGTCCAACAATGTAATGTAGTAATTTATTGTGTTTTTTCAAACACCAAATGTGATTGTTTCAACTTGAGTTTCAGTTATTTTTAATTTGGATTTGTTTTGGTTTTGTTACTTATGATGTGACATTTGTACATGAATTGTACATACACTAAAGAACACTGTGCACGTGTCATTAATGGTGACAGTGTTGTATACTAGACAGTGGATAATAATATACACTGTGTCCCAAAAACGCATCCACAGCATTTTTGACTGTAACTTGAAAAACAACTATCAGATTTTGATAATTTTTAGGATGAATATTTCTGATACCACTTGCAGTTAAATGATCATTCAGTTTCCCTTCTCACCCAACGTTTGTTTCTGCACTCCCTGGGGAAAACACAACCAATGAAATACCACTTTTTTGTCCAATGCAATCTGATTGCTTAATTAACATAATGCGTAAAAACACATTTTGTTTACATTTCTGACACTTTGGCTGACATTTCATCCAGTTGTCCATTTTTCATCTGCCTGCAGTAAAATTGCTTGAAGTGTTGGCCCACTATGCGAACACAGGCAAGGAGACGCTTTCTTCATTCATTGACAGCAGTATCGCTAATGTTCTGCTCCAGACCAATCCAGGCTGTACCAGTCACTTCTTGATTTCACAAACATTCCTAAACTTCATCTGATAGACACATTGCTGCATGACAGTCAAACTTTGTAACACAGAATAGGACAGACGGAATTTATTGATGTTATTTAATTCATTTTAACATGTAATATGCTTGGTCTGCTTTCCCAAGGTAGTGCAAAAGCAGACGTTAGATGAAGTGAAAACTAAAACACTTATTTAATAGCCAGTTGTGTCAGAAATGATTCTGTCAAAAATTATTAAAATCTGCTGATCACTCTTCAAGTTATGATCGATAATGGCGGGGATGTTTTTTCAGGTTTTCTGTTTAATTCAACACATATTTCGCTTAATCTGCTTTCCCTAGATAGTGCAGAAGCGTACATTGGGTGAGGTGGGAAACTGATTGGTCATCTGATGGCAAGCTGTGTCAGGAATATTCTTACCAAAAATTATCAAAATCTGATAATTGGTTTTCAAGTTACAGTCAGAAATGTCGGGGATGCTTTTTTGGGACACAGTGTACATAGGTATTGCAGGGCACGGTTGTGATTACTATAAAAACACTACCTTATTCTGCAGTATTGAGGTATGTGGTATTTGCAATCTGCGTGCAGGTGGCCTATGCATGTCCACTGCAGGGCACAGTGTTTGCCAGATTGACTCATGAACCAGAACTGAATGTCTACCACCGTGGTCTCCTGGTAAGCTAAACGCTTCAGTGGCAGAGAAAACGTTCTTTATTCTGTCATTTCTTGAAGCCTGCATCTGTGTAACTTGCTACATGTTACTAAGCTTCATTTATTTTTTAGTTCTTTTTCCACTTTCTTGAGCGGGTCCCAGATCCAGCTTGACCAGATGCCATATGAGGCAACTGAACGAGTTTTTTGTGCTTGTTGGCATTGCTACATAGTTTGTATTTGTGTGAATCTTTTTGTATGTCTAAGCAGGTAGTTTATCATTGTGATTCATGTTTTTAGTGTTACTTTGGTTGATTTTTTGCCATTGATTTCTGTTTCTAGTACCAGTTCAGGGAATGGTCATGACCATTCCCGAAATGACTCATGATGTGTCAAGCAGGATGTAAAACTACTTGCTCACTCGTTCATTTACTTTCTATCTGACGCCCGTTTTTTCAAAGATAAGTCGATGGCTGCTTTTGATTTGTTTGTTAATTTACATTCTATGGCAGTTGAAGCTGTTGACCGTTTCTGTGTAATTTTTGGCGATTGTTTGCTGTGGCAAGCTGTTTGTTTGTGTACATCGCAGAATGTGTTCTCGGAGTCCGAGATGGTCGGATGGAAGAGGCATTGGTGTGTCTTGGACCATGAGCAGATATCTCTTTGGGATCATCCAGTTGCTGAGCTCTACAAGGTATACTCTACATATATATATGTTGTTTACACTGCAGTATGTTTCCGAGCATTATATTTTAAGTGTATATCTCTGTATACATGACCTGCCAAACGGCACAGTTCTAATATTTCCGTGAGTGTATCGACACCCAGTAGCGATTGTAGGTGAAACTCACTCAGCTGGCTCAGTCTGCACCTCTCAGCTGAATAATTTCAATGTAGCAAAAACGAAACACGCCAGCACATTGTGCTGCGTACAGATGCAGGAACAGATATAAATAAATAACCTGGGTTTAGCATACGCAGGTTATGTATGGGTACTGGGAGCTGTAAAATGGGCCTTATCCAGTTCCTGGCCACGTGGCGCAAGATGTGCCTAGTTTTGTATTTATATTTTTAGTTAGACTGATTGAGATTGTGTGCATGTAGATTGATTGGTTGATTGATAGCTTTGTTGCTACCTGGTTTGACGCCTGGTCGTGCAGGAGGCAAGAAGCAAGATTGACTTGCGTCAGTGCATCACTGATGAAGTCGTTCCACTGGCTCTCGGCAGCTCGACTGAAGCGAATACGATGGAATTAACAACTGCTTGGAATATATGCGGTAGCGACAGGAACCACAGCAGCACAGCCAGGTTTCACTATTACTCAACTCAGTATATTGCCAACGTTATTGAACGAATGTGCTTTTGCATAAGGAATTTGTTTATGCACCAACTTTTGCAACAAAATGTAGAAATATATGCATGAAGTTCATTTCACTAGCGAATGTAACATCAACAGCTGGATTAAAATGCAAATGCATGCTGCCATTTCATAACTTATTTGTAAAAAGTGTAAAGTAAAAAGTTTTTGTATCAGCAAGATGGATTGAAAGAATTCGCACATAGCTGTTGCTTACGCACTCCCATCCATTGCGACTGTAGTCAGTACTCATCTGTTTAGTTTGACTTTTTTTTTATCTCAGCTGATGGCTCTGCCATGTCTACCCTTCACATGGGCTAGACAGTGGTGAATGTAGTGCAGATGTAATGCCTGATTCTATATGCAGACCAGACATCCAGGCACATACCCAAGAAAACACAGCGGGTTTTGTCGGGTAAACCCACCTAAAAACCCCCAGCCCAAACCTAATCCAGTTTTATTTCGTTGCTTCACTGATAATGAAATGTGCTGTTGCGGTTTAAGTTTGTGAAACTGTAAACCTGTGAATGTGCAGATTTTTGGATATTTGAATCTGTGGCAGTGCACATTTTACTTACTTGAAACCAATGAATGCCAGTGAACACTCATCAAGTTGGACTTTTAAAAACCGGGTTTAACTCTGAATAAAACCTATGGGGGTTGGCTGTAAAAAAATCTGGGTTTTCAGCCCTGATGCAGATGGCGTGATATATGCTGATGCAGGCATTGGTTGATGGCCAGTGGCATTGCGGACTGTCGGCTGTGGTGTGATCGACTGAATGTCGTCCTGCAGGACCTCCGTGCCTGGCACCCGTATGCAGCACCACCAGTTCGCAGCGCTGCTAAACCGGCTCAGATGAAGCATCGTTTTTAACACACTGAAACACAGGCCCATCGAGAGCCACAGTGGGGTCCGGGGAAACATTCTCGCGAGGCCCCCCAAACATATTAGCGGGGCCCCTCTGGGGAGAAAATCTCTGAATTTTTCTTTTGAAAATGGTGCATTCTGGTGTACTTTATATTTCTGAGCGACGGCGGGGCCCCCAAACGTTGCGGAACCCGGGGTAGCTTATCCCCCCACTGCACCCTTTTGGCGGGCCTGTTGAAACATGCACCATTCTTATTGCTTTTATTTGTTTATTGGTTAACTGTTTCATTGTCATCGTTCTCAAAACTTACCAGTTATATTATATATGAGAGTCTGTATTCTATTTTTCTCTTTAATGTATAGTTGTTTATACATCTTGGGAGATATTTTTTTTATTTTTGTAGTTATGATGCTGCAACACATTGTGTTATGCTGAAATTGTGCCTATTTTTTCTTCCTATACTTAATTGTAAGTGCAGAAGTGCTGTAATTTTTAATTGGAAGTCACCAATCTTCAGTGACTTGATAACTTAACTTTACTGCATGGACGTGTTTCTATTATTAGTTATTACTTGCCATTGTTTGCTGTTAGCGCATGTTGTGAGATGCTGCTGATTCAGTCCAGCATTGTGTGACATGTGACAATATACAGGGTGGTCCAAAAAGATGTAGTGGTTGATGTTTTTCGTACAGCTCACTTGCCAGCAGCAAAACAAAAATATTTAATTGCCTTATTCAAACACTGGTTTTTTCATGTGAGCAATTTCTTTTGGAACATCATGATGAAAACTGCATGATTCTATGACATACTGTTGCAGAATTATGTTGCCGTCAACTTTTTGCCATTTTTTGCACCACCCTGTAAAGATTGATAGAAATAGATACATTGACTGATTGCATGGTGGGATTATGTCAAGGAGGATTTGAAATGTTTTGGCCTTTTTTATGAGATTCCCAGGTTCAGCATAAGTGTGGATAGAGTTAGGGGCTATCTGGCTACTGTGGGCTCACCTGAAAAATAGCCAGCCATTTAAGAAATAGTGTGTGTGTATGTACATATTGTTACATTACTGAAAAAATGTGACCCAGTGTAAATTCAAATGGCAATGAGTGTCTGCTGTTAGCGTACATAGATTTGTGATGATAAAAGCTAATAAGAAGCATTGTTTAATATTTTGAATAGTTTGCTTTATTGTTCTGCAAAGCGTGTTTCATGTTTTTCTTTGTGAATATAGGCCTAACAGACATTTCATAGTTATAATCATTGGTTGGTTTTTTCTTAGAATTTGACATGAAATGTCATCAAACTTTACCTTAGGCCTATATTATCAACTATTTAGTAGCAGATTGTGTCGTTTTGTTAATTATTGCTTGACAAACAAAATGTACATATTTGTCACGATTTATTGTTACACGATTATAATATGCAGATAATGCTTTCGGTAACTTACTAACATGAGATATGATATGAATAATCACATGTATTAAAGCTACTTTTGCAGATGTGGTCATTTTGTATATCATCTCAGAGGAACATTCCCACGTTATAACTAAGTTTCTCTCAGGAGTCAGGACTGGCTATGTAAAATGATATGTGGACCTGGTGCTTTCATGTTTGATATACCTGCCCTCACTCCATCAATCTGCTTAGTTTCTTCAGTAAGATAACCCAAGGTAGTTTGGCAGTAGATAACATTAATGTTATAATAGAGCTGTTTTTGTATGTATTGATAAATATTTTGCTAATATGTAATAAATATGTTATGTGTGATTATAATATATCTGTCAAGATGATAAAAATTATGTGATTGTGAGTTGTCAGTGCAAGTCATATGTGTGTGGAAAAAAGACATAGGAATTTCAGACGTTTTTGTGCCTAGCCTGGACGTTTCGCCCACTAAAAGTGCAGATAACAGAGAAGACGATGTCGTCATTGCCGTTGTCTTCTTCATATCGTTCGTCTTCTACCATTTGTTGTCTTTCCTATTATCTTTGCCGTCTGTCCGTTTTCGTCGTAGTTTCTAGCAGGCGAAATGTCAGAGAGCAAAAGTTGAAAGCTAAATATCCAGGCTAGTGGCGAAACGTCCCAATACATGACATAAGCAATAAATATTGGTACACTTCTATTGTTGAGCTCCAGACATACCTGTAAGCGTAATGAAAAATACAAACTGGTGTATTCCAGTGCTGGAAAAAGATTTAGTTTTTGGAAGAAAATTTTTGGGTGCTTTTAAAAAGTTTTGAAAAAGGCTTTTTAAGTTGTAGTGTACAAATAAAATCGTACACCATTCTCTATTGTGTCTTTTTGTGAGGAGTGGATGACGTGATGTTATCGTGTCAACAGTCACAAGTCATGATTAAAATATTAAGTTGAATATAATGTAATTTTTATTATAAATTTCACAAGACATAAAAAGCCTGAGGTTTGTCCTTTTGGTTTAGTTTTTTAGACCAGTTAGTCTCATCATAGTTCTCAACTATTAATTTATTAAATGTTGACTTCATGATGCTTTCCGTTTTTGGTCGACCGTTAGGTTGAGTCTCAGATACAGTATGTCGTCTGTCTTGTCTTTCTGTAACGTATGTATTGTGGCTAAGCGGTACGTTGTAGGATGTCGTAGATGATACTGTTGTATAGGGTGATGAGTGATGACCACGTAAGGTGTCAATAGTAGGCTAAGCATGTCTCTAATACATAGTTTTTGCCGTACCGGTAATTTTGAATGGATAGTTGCTGCCTGTTGAATGCAAAATTGCTGACTTCAGCAATCGCCCATGTGCGCAGAATTACGTACCGTATGCAGGCGTTGATTTTAGCATTTGATATTGCAGCGTCATCACAGCATGCATGAGAATGAAAACACTCCATAGAATCGCTTTTTTTCCCGGACTGACAGTTGGACGCTGGCCTTTGTATATAGTTGGTACGGTCGGTCCACTTTAGCGACAGCTGGGCTTTTTAGCAGACCGTACTTAATTAACTGTCAAGCTGTTGTCATTGTTGTTCGTCCGTTCATCCGTCACAGATGTACTGTGGCTAAACTGTGCAAGATAGGGCTTAGGTTGCTAATAGGAAGTCACATACTGGTTTTCAAATGATATATACATCATTGACCTTGGATGACCTTGAAGAGTCAACGTACTATGGAATGGAATGTTTCAAGGTATAAGTGGCCATATCTCGGAAACGGTGAGAGATACGGCCAAGGTT